>Ga0209207_1000327_pt1 | contig 31400 bp, 32 predicted proteins | sample SaghotsprinmetaG_FD_184140 | JGI IMG/M metagenome (GOLD analysis project Ga0209207, IMG submission 184140) | Hot spring microbial communities from South Africa to study Microbial Dark Matter (Phase II) - Sagole hot spring metaG (SPAdes) (version 3) | ecosystem: Environmental > Aquatic > Thermal...
CACCACCCTGCAGACGGTAGTTGAGGCGATCATGCAGGCGGCTGGCGCGGCCCTGCCAGAATTCGATGCGTTCGGGCAGCAGGCGGTATCCGCCCCAGTGCGGCGGACAGTGCGGGGCACGGTCGAGAAAGCGCTGCTCGGTCTCGGCCAGGAGCTGCTCAAGCTCCTCGCGACCGCTGATCACCTGGCTCTGCGGTGAGGCCCAGGCGCCCAGGCGACTGCCCAGGGGACGCACCTGAAAATAGGCATCGGATTCCTCGGCGCTGACCCGCTCCACCTGCCCCTCGATACGCACCTGACGCTCCAGGCTGGGCCAGAAGAAGGTCATGGCGGCATAGGGCCGGCTCGCCAGTTGCGCGCCCTTGGCACTGTCGTAATTGCTGAAGAAGGTAAAGCCCCGCGCATCCAGGCCCTTGAGCAGCAGCACCCGGCAATGGGGGCGGCCCTGCTCGTCCACCGTGGCCAGGGTCATGGCATTGGGCTCGACCGGCGGCTGCTCGGTCTTTACCGCATCGGCAAACCAGTGCTGGAACAGGGGAAAGGGTTCCAGCGGGGCTTCGGCCTCGCTCAGGCCATCACGGGTGTAGTCACGGCGCATATCGGCCAGGGTCTGGGTCATGGGCACCTCCTCAGGCGGAAATGCCCACTAGCTTAACCCCGAGCGGGGCGTTTGACTTGATCCAAAGCAAGGCGTCACGGCTTGCTGGCAGGCTTTTCCGCAGCGGCCACCGTGGTGGCTGGGGTGGGAGCGGAATACTTGGCCACCAGGGCGGTCATGGTGTCCTTGGCGGTCAGCATGATTTCCACCCGGCGATTCAGCGCGCGGCCCTCGGCACTGTCATTGGCAGCACGCGGCATATCCGAGCCCAGCCCCTTGACCATCAGGCGATTGGACTGCAGGCCACTGAGGCGGAAGATCGAGGTCACGGCGCGGGCGCGCTGGTCGCTCAGTTCCCGATTCTGCGCCGCCACACCGCTGCTGTCGGCATGCCCCAGCACCAGCACGGCCACCTTGTCATCGCTTTCCAGCAACTTGGCCATGCGCGTCAGCGGCCCCAGCACCACCGGCAGCATCATGTGCGGCCGGTCGGGGTTGAAGGTGCCCAGCACCGGGGCGGTGACCACCAGCAGGTTGTCGCGCCGTTCCAGCTCGAAGTGGCTGCCGGCAATGGCGGCCTTGACCCGCGGCTCGTAGTCGTCCAGCCAGGCCTGGGTCTGCGCCACTGGTGGCATGGCCACCGCCGCAGGGGCCTTGGCAGCCTCCTTTTTCGGAGCTTCGGAACTGCTGCAGGCCGATACCAGCAGGCACAGGGCGACGGTCATGGAGAGTTTGGCGAGCATCGGGCACCACGCGTATTGCAGATGAAAGAGACCGGGGCATCGGACGCAGGTTCCCCCCTGCCCCTGTTATGGGCTGCAGTGTAGCCGAGCTGACTACAGACAGGCAGCCAACAAACGCGCAAGTTTCTGCGCGCGCGGGTCCATCAAGACGAACGGTCCTAGATTGTTGGTGACAAAGCCGAAGGCCAGCTCCCGCTCGGGGTCGGCGAAGCCGATGGAGCCACCGGCGCCGGGGTGGCCGAAGGCATAGCGCCCCATGCCATAGGTGGCATTGGCCACCTCGGGCTGGTCGAGCATGCAGCCCAGGCCGAAGCGGGTGCGGGTGAGCAGGGTCTTGTCCTCGCCCACCGCGTGTTCGCGGGTCAGTTCGGCCAGCAGAGCGCTGTCGAGCAGGCTGCCATCGAGCAGGCCGGCGTAGAAGCCGGCCAGGCTGCGGGCGTTACCGTGGCCATTCGCCGCTGGCTGCTGCATGCGCCGCCATTCGGGCTTGTTGGTACTGGTCATGATCGACGGCGGATTGGTAAAGGCCCGGGTACTCATGGCCGCCGGTTCGCTCATCATGGTCTTGAGCAGACGCTGGGCCGCGGCGTCCCCCAGGTTGCCCTTGCCCCGGGAGATATGCGCCACCCGCGCAAACTCCGCCTCGGCCAACCCCACATGGAAATCCAGGCCCAGAGGCCTGGCCGTGCGCGCCACGATGCTCTCCCCCGGGCCGCGCCCCTCCACCCGGCGCAGCACCTCGCCCAGCAGCCAGCCGTAGGTAATGGGCGCATAGCCGTGGCCTTCACCCAGGGGCCACCAGGGCGCCTCGGCGGCCAGGGCGCGGGTCATGGCCTGCCAGTCGTACAGCGCCTCGGCCGGCAGCATCTGGCGCAGGGCCGGCAGCCCGGCCTGATGGCTGAGCAGGTGGCGCAGGCTGATGCGTTCCTTGCCGGCAGCGGCGAACTCCGGCCAGTAGCGGGCCACCGGGGCGTCCAGATCGAGTTTGCCCTCGCCCACCAGCTGCAGGACAGTCACCGCGGTAAAGGTCTTGGTACAGGAGAACAGGTTGAGGATGGTGTCGCTGTGCCAGGCCTGCGCCCCGTCCTTGTCCATCACCCCGGCCCACAGATCCAGCACGGTTTCCCCGCCGATCTGCACACAGAGCGCGGCCCCGCGCTCCTGGGGATCGTCGAACAGCGCGGCAAAAGCCTCTTTGACCGCCTCGAAGCGGAGATCGAAATAACCCTGAACCTGAACCACCTGCTACTCCTTGATCTGTCATGGGCGCGAAGCACTGGCGCAGAGGATACCGCGCCAGGCCGTGCAACGTTCTGAAACCTCATCGAATAGCCCTGGCCTGGGCCAATTCACTATTCTCAATGGCAATCCACTTTCATTCTCTGCGATGTGCCTCTCCTCGCGCAGAGTGGTACTGCGCCGGGAACACTGGAGATTGCCGTGCTCTATCTGCTGTGCCTGATTGCCCTGGCCGCCCTGGCGGCCCCTGCCCTGACCCGTGTGCTGGATGCCCGGGCCGGTGTACTGCTGATGCTGGCCCCGTTGACCGCCTTTGTCTGGTTTGTCGCCCAGATGCAGTTGGTCGCTGGCGGTGGCGCCGTGCAGCAGGGCATCGACTGGATACCGGCTCTGGGCATCAGCCTGAGCCTGCGCCTGGATGGCCTGTCGCTGCTGTTCGCCCTGCTGATCAGCGGCATCGGCAGCCTGATCGTGCTGTATGCCGGCAGCTACCTGTCCAATCATGCCCACCTGGGGCGCTTCTACGCCTACCTGCTGATTTTCATGCTGGCCATGCTCGGCCTGGTACTGGCCGATGATCTGGTGGCGATGTTCGTGTTCTGGGAGCTGACCAGCATCGCCTCCTTCCTGCTGATCAGCTTCCAGCACGAAAAGGCCGTGTCGCGCCGCGCCGCCCTACAATCCTTGCTGATCACCGGCGGCGGCGGCCTGGCCCTGCTGGCCGGGCTGATCCTGCTGGGCGGCGCCACCGGCAACTGGCAGTTTTCCGCGCTCAGCGCCGAGCAGATCGAGGGCCATGTGCTGCTGCCGGCGATCATGGTGCTGGTGCTACTGGGCTGCTTTACCAAGTCGGCACAGATTCCCTTCCACCTCTGGCTGCCCAATGCGATGAACGCGCCGACCCCGGTGTCGGCCTATCTGCACTCGGCGACCATGGTCAAGGCCGGCATCTACCTGCTGGCGCGGCTCAACCCGGTGCTCGGTGGCTCCATCGGCTGGGGCACCCTGCTGATCACCTTCGGTGCGGCCACGGCGGTGCTCGGCGCCTTTCTGGCCTTTCGCCAGACCGACCTCAAGCGCCTGCTGGCCTACACCACGGTGACCGTACTGGGCCAACTGACCATGCTGATCGGCACCAACACCAGCTACGGCCTGCAGGCCTTCGTCCTCTACCTGGTGGCCCACTCGCTGTACAAGGGCGCGCTGTTTATGGCCGTGGGCGCGGTGGATCATGCCACCGGCACCCGCGAGATCAACCGGCTCGGCGGCTTGATCCGCTATATGCCGCTGACCGGGGCGGCGGTGGCCCTGGCGGCCTTTTCCAATGCCGGCCTGCCGCCCTTTTTCGGTTTTATCGCCAAGGAGTTCAAGTACAGCGGGCTGATGGAGATGGGCTCGATCGGCTGGGCCGTGACCCTGGTGATGATCCTCACCAATGCCCTGCTGTTCGCCGCCGCCGGCCTGGTATTTGTGCGCACCTTCCTCGGCAGGCGCGGCGACTACCCGCGCACGCCCCATGAGGTGAGCCTGCCGATGTGGCTGGGGCCGATGCTGCTGGCCATCGGCGGCTTCCTGCTCGGCGCCTGGAATGCCTGGCCGGAAACCTGGCTGGTCAACACCGCGGTGCAGGCGGTGGCACGCGGGCCGGTGGAGGTTCACCTGTACCTCTGGGGCGGCATCACGCCGGCGGTGCTGGCCAGCCTGCTGACCCTTTCCCTGGGGGTGTTCTTTTATCTGTGCCGCGAACGCCTGCGCCAGTTGCTGGAGCGTGTCCATGCGGTATGGAATATCAGCGGCGACCTGCTCTGGGATCGCCTGCTCAAGCGCATTTTCCACTTTGCCGGACTGCTCGCCGCACGCTTTCAGCACGGCTCGCTGCGCCAGCACCTGGTGCTGCTGGCCCTGGCGGTGGGTGGCCTGCTGGCCGTGGGCCTGCTGCCGGCCCTGCCGCAGTTGCTGCAGGGCAGCTACAGCCCCATCACCCTGCTCGGCCTGGGCGGCTGCCTGCTAGCCCTGGCCGGTGGCGTGGCCGCGGCCTTCCTGCCCGGCCGCCTGACCCTGCTGGCGGCCTTGGGCGCCTGCGGCCTGGGCCTGGCCCTGGTGTTTGTGGCGGTGAATGCGCCGGATGTGGCCATGACCCAGCTGATGGTGGAAACCCTCAGCCTGATCTTCCTCGCCCTGGTGTTTCGCAAGATGCCCACGGTGCCGCCCAGTGGGGCCCGGGCGCCGTGGAAGCGTCGCCTGCATGCCAGTGTGGCGATCCTCTTCGGCCTCAGCGTCACCGGCGCCCTGCTGCTGGCGGTGAGCCAGCCGCTGCCGGGCAATATCGCCCAGTGGTACCTGGACAACAGCCTGCCGGGCGGCCACGGGCATAACGTGGTCAACGTGATCCTGGTGGACTTCCGCGCCTTCGATACCCTGGGCGAAATCCTCGTGGTGGCCCTCTCGGCCCTGGCCGCCGCCACCCTGCTCGGTAGTGGTCAGCGCATCGGCGGCGAGGGCCGTGGCGAAGATGCCTTTACCTCCCCGTTATTACGCCAGGGCCTGCGCCCGCTGGCCTGGCTGATGCTGGGCGCATCCCTGCTGCTGCTCTGGCGCGGCCACAACCTGCCCGGTGGCGGTTTTATCGGTGGCCTGGTGGCGGCCTGCGGCCTGATCCTGCTGGTGCTGACCTATGGCCACGGACAGATCCGCCGGCTGCTGCCCATCGGCCCGGCGCAGCTGATCGGCCTTGGCCTGGGTTGCGCGGCAGGCGCCGGCGTGCTCGGCCTGCTCGCCGGCAGCGCCTTTCTCACAGGGCTCTGGACCTTCCCCGGCGGCCTGCCGCTGGGTACACCGCTGTTGTTCGACATCGGCGTGTTTCTCACCGTGTTCGGCTCGGCCCTGCACATGATCGACAAGCTGACAGGAGTGCGTCACTGATGGAATGGCTCGCCGCAATCACCACCGGGGGCCTGGCCGGGCTGGGCCTGTGGATGCTGCTGGATCGCAATCTCAAGCGTGTGGTGCTGGGGGTGGCGGTGCTGGGCAATGCGATCAACCTGGGCGTACTCACCGCCGGGCGTTTTATCGGCGAACGTGCCGCCTTCGTCGAGGCGGGCAACAGTACCTCTGCAGCCAACCCGCTGCCCCAGGCCCTGGTACTGACTGCCATCGTCATCGGCTTCAGCCTGTTCGTCTTCGCCCTGGCCCTGCTCAAGCGCACCCGCGAACTGCATGGCGACAAGACCACCGACTCGGTCAGTGCCATCACCGAACAGCCGGCACCGGACTGGCATGCCGGCGAGCACGAGGCCGACGGCACCGGCGTGGAGGCGCGTCGATGAATCAACTGTTGCTGGTCGCCCCGGTACTGATCCCGCTGAGCAGCCTGGTGCTGGCCCTGCTGCTGCGCAACCACCTGGGCCTGGTGCGGGCACTGAGCCTGGGCGGCACCGTGCTGCTGCTGGCGGCGGGGATCAAGCTGGTGTGGCTGGCCGCCGGCGGCACGGTACTGGCCGGCCAGGTCGGCGGCTGGCAGGCGCCCTTCGGCATCAGCTTGGTGATTGATCGCCTGTCGGCGGTGATGATCGCCATCAGCGCCCTGATCGGCCTGGTCACCCTGCTCTATGGTGTGGTCCGCGACAGCGATACGCGCATCGGCCGGGATTTCCACCTGTTCGTCCAGGGCCTGCTCACCGGTATCGGCGGCGCCTTTATCACCGCCGATATCTTCAACCTGTATGTCTGGTTCGAGGTGCTGCTGATCGCCTCCTTCGCCCTGATGGCCCTGGGCGGCGGCAAGCGCCGGCTGGCCGGGAGCATGACCTATGTGGCGCTGAACCTGTTCGCTACCCTGATCTTCCTGCTGTCTGCGGGCCTGGTGTATGGCGCCAGCGGCACCCTGAACATGGGCGAACTGGCGGTGATCATGCGCAGCGGTGAGGCAGCGCCCGGCGTCACCCCGGCACTGCTGCTGATGCTGCTGTCGTTCGCCATCAAGGCGGCGCTGTTTCCGGTGTTCGGCTGGCTGCCGGCCACTTATCACGTGGCCCTGACTGCGGTGTCGGCAATGTTCGCCGGGCTCTTGACCAAGGTCGGGGTCTACGCCCTGATTCGCCTGGTGACCCTGCTCTGGCCGGACTATGGCCTGCCCCATCAACTGCTGCTGTGGGTGGCCTGCGCCACCATGCTGGTGGGGGTGCTGGGGGCGGCGGCACAGACCGAGGTGCGGCGCATTTTGTCGTTCCATATCGTCAGCCAGGTCGGCTACATGGTCCTCGGCCTGGCTCTGGCCACGCCCCTGGCCCTGGCTGGCGCGGTGTTCTACCTGATCCACCACATAGTGGTGAAAGCCAACCTGTTCTTTATCGGCGGCGTGGCGGCGCGCATCTGCGGCTCCGAGCGTTTGGCCGACATGGGCGGACTATACGGCCGCCTGCCCTGGCTGGCGCTGCTGTTCGCCATCCCGGCGCTGTCGCTGGCCGGCATTCCGCCGCTGTCTGGCTTCTGGGCCAAGTTTCTGCTGGTCAAGGCCAGCCTGGATGCCGCCGCCTGGTGGGCCGCCGGCATCGCCCTGCTGACCGGGGTCTTTACCCTGCTGTCGATGAACAAGATCTGGAACGAGGCCTTTCTCAAGGCTCACCCCGAGGGTGAGCGTGCGCTGCAACCGGTCAAGAACATGCGCGCCGCCTGGCTGGGCATGGGCGGCCTGGCGTTGCTCACGGTGCTGATCGGCCTGGGCGCCGGCCCGCTGATCGACTATGCCATCGCCGCCGCCGAACAGCTGGGCAACCCCCAGGGCTACCTGCAACCCTTTGCCCCGGCGGGAGGTACCTGATGTTTTTTGCGCTCCATCTGCTGGCCAGTGCCGGCCTGGCCTGGACGGTGAACCTGCCCCACCTGGGCGGTGTCCTGGCGGCCTTTGCCCTACTCCATCTGCTGGTGCGCCTGCTCGGCCTGGGCCTGCCGCGCCTGGCAGGCTATGCCCGTAGCCTGGAGCTGGGGGTGCTGTTCTGCCTGTGGTTTATCGGCCAGATCCTGCTGGCCAGCTACCACGTGGCGGGCCTGGTGCTGGCGCGCCGGGTAGAGGTGGCACCGGCCGTGCTGGCCTACCCACTGAGCCGCCCAGGCGCCGGCATGGCCACCCTGTTCGGTGCCCTGCTGACCCTGACCCCCGGCACCCTGGCCCTGGAATACGATGAACGCCGCGGCCTGCTCTATATCCATGCCCTCGATGCCCGGCACAGCGAAACGGTGACGCGGATGCTGGCGGAACTGGAGCGCCGCCTGCTGGCCTGGCTGGATGCTGGCACGATAAAAGGAGTACAGCCATGACCCTGCACCTGGCCGGCGCCGCCTGGGTATTGCCCCTGGCAGCCGCCCTGCTCGCCCTCAGCGGGCTGATCATTCTCTATCGCCTGCTGCGCGGGCCGAGCCGCCCCGACCGCGCCGTGGCCATCGACGCCCTGACCCTGCTGGCGGTGGCGGTCATGGCCCTGGCCTGCCTGATCGGCGGCCAGGCGGTATTTCTCGATGTGGCGGTGCTGCTGGCCCTGGTGTCCTTCCTTGGCACCGCCGCCTTCGCCTTTCTGTTCGACGATGCCTATTGCGCCACGCCGGCGAAACGGGAGAGCGAGCATGAATGATTTATTGAGCTGGCTGGCCTCGGCCCTGGTGCTGGCCGGCGCGCTGATTTCCCTGCTCGGCGCCATCGGTATTCTGCGCCTGCCGGACAGCTACAGCCGCATGCATGCGGCGAGCAAGGCCGGCGTGCTGGGCGCGGTGCTGCTACTGGGCGCGGTGGCCCTGGCCAGCAGCGGCGAGCTGGCCCTGGAGGCACTGGTGGGTTTGCTGATCCTGCTGGCCAGCGCACCGCTGGCCGCCCACGCCATCGCCCGCGCCGCCCACCGCGCCGGCATCAAGCCGGTGCTGGGCCCGCTGGGCGATCAGCTGGAGCGCGATCAACAACAGGGGCAAGGGGATTGCCCAGCCCGGAAGGAGCGCACTCCCTAGGGCGCCAGGCTGTCATCTTCGCCGCCAATCGCCTCCCCGCCTTCGCCCTCATCTCCAGGTTCCTTGCCCTGCTGCTGCAAGGCATTGTTCAGGCCGAAGGCTGCGGCCACCGAGGCAGCCGTGGTCGAAACCACGCTCATGGCCTTGGCCAGCCCGGTGGTTTCAGTGGACCTGGCCGCAGCCGAAGTGGCCGCCCCGGGGTTGTCGCTGCGCTTGGCCAGGCCCTGGGCCCGGGCGTCCGAGACACTGGCACTTGCCTGGCCGCTACGACTGGCGCCCAGGCCCTCTCCCGGCCCGCCCCGGCCGCCGATACCCGCCCCTTGGCCGCCTTTGCCACCGCCGCCATTGCCCGCGCCACCACGACCACCGCCACCGTCACCACCGCGCCCACCGCCTTCGCCACGGGCATAGGCCGAGTCGACCAGCAGGTTGCTCTGCGGTACCAGCCAGGCAGACAACACCAGCGCGCAGACACTGAACAACAGCACCTGCTTGAGTTTCTTGAACATGATCGAACTCCCGTACAGACCTCAGAAACCCGCCCAATCGCGGCGGGTTATCTGTAGAGCTCCAGCTTAAGCCCGGGTTCGGCCAGACCAAGACGAGGCCGACCACCGGTACGGCGGAACGGCAAAAGTGCTCAGCCCATCACAAGGCGCGCTCAGTCGATCTGTCGACGGAACGGCGGCAGCGCATTGAGGATTGCCTTGCCATAACGCTGGGTGACCACCCGCCGGTCCAGCAGGGTTATGGTGCCGCGGTCGGCCTCGGTGCGCAGCAGGCGGCCGCAGGCCTGCACCAGGCGCAGCGAAGCGTCGGGTACGGCGATTTCCATAAAGGGGTTGCCGCCTCTCGCCTCGATCCACTCGGCCAGGGCCGCTTCCACCGGATCGTCCGGCACGGCGAAGGGAATCTTGGCGATCACCACATGCTCGCAGTAGGCGCCGGGCAGGTCGACACCCTCGGCAAAACTGGCCAGACCGAACAGCACGCTTTCCTCGCCGGAATCGACCCGCGCCTTGTGCTTGTTCAGGGTCTCCTGCTTGGACAGGTTGCCCTGGATAAACACGCGGCGGCGCCAGTCGCGCTCCAGGCCGTCGAACACCTCCTGCATCTGCTTGCGCGAGGAGAACAGCACCAGGGTGCCGCGACTGCCCGCCACCAGGCCCGGCAACTCGCGAATGATGGCCGCAGTGTGGGCGGCCGCCTCGCGGGGGTCGGCCTTGAGGTCGGGCACCCGCAGCACGCCGGCGTCGGCATGCTGGAAGGGGCTCGGCACCACGGCGGTCACCGCCACCTTGGGCAAGCCAGCACGCATGCGATAGCGCTCGAAGGTGCCCAGGGCGGTGAGGGTGGCCGAGGTCACCAGGGCACCATGGGCCACATTCCACAGGTTACGGCGCAGGGTTTCGGCGGCCAGGATGGGGCTGGCATTGACCTCGATATCGAACAGCGCACCGCTCTCGGCCAGGGTCAGCCAGCGCGCCATGGGCGGGCTGTCCTCCGGGTCTTCGGCGGTAAAGGCCAGCCACAGCTCCCAGTTGCCCTTGGCCCGGGCCAGCAGGCTGCCGAACAGCGGGTACCACTCCTCGGCCTGATGACTGGCGATGCCGTTGGCGCCTTCGCCATCCATGGCCTCCTTGAGCAGCTCGGTGATGCCGGTGAACAGATCAAAGAGCTTGGAAAAACCCTTTTTCAACTCCAGGCCCAGCTCGCTCAGATGCTCCGGCACCACGCCGCCGACAAAGCGGTGTCGCGGGCGCTCACGGCCTTCCATATCCTCGCCGGGCCTGAAGTCGGCGACCTGCTCGCAGGCGCTGAACATAAATTGCTGCTGGGTCTTGAGCTCGCGGGCCAGCTCCGGCACCTGCTCGATCAGCCGGCCGAGATCGCCCGGCAACGGATGCTGCGCCAGCAGCTTGGTCAGGTTCTTGTCGATCTGGGTCAGCCAGTCGGCCGTACTGCGCAAGCGGGTGAAATGGGCGAAGTGGCCGATGGCCTTGTCCGGCAGGTGGTGGCCCTCGTCGAACACATAGAGGGTATCGCGCGGGTCCGGCAGCACGGCGCCGCCGCCCAGAGCCAGGTCGGCCAGAACCATGTCATGGTTGGTGACGATCACATCGACCTTGCCCATACCCTCGCGCGCCTTGTAGAAGGCGCACTGCTGGAAGTTCGGGCAATGGCGGTTGGTGCACTGGCTGTGGTCGGTGGTCAGTTGCGACCAGCGGCTGTCTTCCAGCTCCTCCGGCCAGCTGTCGCGGTCACCGTCCCACTTGTTGCCGGCCAGCTTTTCGATCATCGCGGTAAACAGCTTCTGCCCCTGTTCATCCACATCGATCCTGAAACCTTCTTCTTCAAACAGCTGGGCGGTGGAACTCTGCGCGGCGCCGTCCTGCAGCAGCAGATCCAGCTTGGACAGGCACAGGTAACGGCCACGGCCCTTGGCCAGGGCGAAACTGAAATTCAGGCCGCTGTTGCGCAGCAGATCCGGCAGATCCTTGTGCACGATCTGCTCCTGCAGGGCGACCGTGGCGGTGGCGATCACCAGGCGCTTGCCGGCGGCCTTGGCGGTGGGAATGGTGGCCAGGCTGTAGGCCACGGTCTTGCCGGTACCGGTGCCCGCCTCCACCGCCACCACGGCAGGCTCGCCCAGACGCTTGCCTTCGTCGTCGGTCTTGATCGCACCCAGCACCTTGGCGATCTCGGCGATCATCAGGCGCTGGCCATAGCGCGGCTTGAGCGACTTGGCTTCGAGAAAACGGGAATAGGCGCCCTGGATCTGGGACTTGAGTTCGGTACTGAGCATGGGATCTGGGCGCAAAAAGGCTGGATAAATTTTCAGTGTTTGGCAGTGCCGGCTATCATAGCGCGCTAATCGATCCGGCGCAGACTCCATCTGCGCCAGCCTTTGGAGAAAGCCATGACGCCCTACGCCCTGACCTATGTCCTGCACCTGCTGGCGGCCCTGATCTGGGTCGGCGGTATGTTCTTCGCCTGGATGATCCTGCGCCCGGCTGCGGTCGAAATACTCGATGCACCGGCACGCCTGCGCCTGTGGCTGAATGTGTTCAAGCGCTTCTTCGTCTGGGTCTGGCCGGCGGTGCTGGTGCTGCCGATAACCGGCGTGGGCATGCTGCACCTGGGCTTTGCCGGTTTCGACAACGCGCCGCGTTATGTGCAGATCATGATTGGCCTGTACCTGGTGATGCTGGCGCTGTTTCTGCGCATCCAGTTGCTGCAACTGCCGCAGCTGCGCCGCGCCGTGGAAAGTGAGGACTGGCCAGCCGGGGGCGCCGTACTGGGCAGGATTCGCCGTCTTGTGGGCAGCAATCTGATTATCGGCCTGCTGCTGGTGAGCATCGCCGCTGCCCGCCCGAGTTTTTGAAAAAAGGCCCGGCGCGAGGCGTACTGCTGTTCATTTAAGGTCGCGTACGTTTTGCTCCCCTCTCCCATTTATGGGGCGTAAGCGGAAATAGCAAAGCAGCGCTTTGCCCGCTGAAGCGCCCTGAGCTCTGCGAAGGGCCGGGGCGCTGGGCGGGGGCTGGGGGAGAGGGCTGAGGCACTGCGAAAATGCCAGATGCCCCTCTCCCTAACCCTCTCCCCAGAGGGGCGAGGGGACTGACCGCATCCAACCGTGGCTAAAGTGAACAGCATTACGGCACAAGCCGGGCATTCTAGCTAGAAACGCACCAACTCCAGCTGCCCGGCTGGGCCCGCCGCGCCGGCCTGGCCGGGTTGCCCTGCACGACCATCGGTGGCGCCATCGGTGCTGTAAAGCCAGCACCCCTTGCTCAGCCCGCCACGACCGCCCTGGCCACCGGCACCGGCCGCGCCCCCTTCACCGCCCTCAAGGCGCACCTGCAACCGCTCTGCGGGAATATCCAGGGGCAGCTCGACCCGCACCCGCGCGCCCGGGGCGCCGGGCTGGCCATCCCCACCATCCAGACCGTCATGACCACGACTGGCCTTGCCCCAGGTGCAACCGCCGGCTTCGCCATCGGCCCCGTCCAGGCCGGCATAACCCGGTGCACCGGGCCCGCCGCGGGCATCCAGCAACAGCGTTTCGGCTGACAGGCTGTGCAGGCGCAGCGTCAGGCTACGCCCAGGCTGGGCGGGTTGCTGCAGCGTACCTCGGGCACCGCGGGCGCTGATCTGCGCGCCCTGCTCCACCCGAGCAGTGCCCACCCACAATTGCAGAGGTTGCTCACCCGGCGCCAGGGCGATGCGCGCCTCGCTGCCCAGATGCAACTCCTCGACCCGAATTTCGCTGACACCGGCAGGAATCAACAAGGTGCCGCGCTCTGCGACCGTCAGGCGCTGCAGATGCAATACCGCGCTGCTGGTGGGCAAACGCAACAGGCTGTCGTTACCCACTTCCAGCACTGCCTGGGCCAGCGCCACAGGGCTGGCCAGCGCCAGCAGTAGCATCCAGTTACGCATTTTCCGCCTCCAGGCCCTGGCTCTCGCCTTCACCCGCGGCGGTCTCGACCGGCGCGTTCGCCAACGCCAGCAGATGGAAGATGCCGAACACCAGCACCTGCAACAGTGCCACGGCAGGCTTGGTTTGGCCCATCAGGCGCTGCCTGAACAATAGATACTCAGCCCCATGCAGCAGCAGCACGCCGGCGCCCAGCAGCTGCAGCAGCAGGGCAAAGGGCTGCGCAAAGGGCTGCAGCAAATTGGCCAGCACTACGCCCCAGAACAGGGCCGTCAGCCCCTTGCCCAGCATTATCACGCCTTTCATCGCAGCCCCCGTGGCTTGTTGTGTGCACGCACCTTAACTGCTTTGCCGGTACACAGCCAGGGGCTTACCGTGACAGAGTTGGACGCATCCAGGGGGCATGGTCAGGGCCAGTGCCGACAACCCAAAAAAGCCGCGCTTGTCGACTCAGCAGCAGCGGCTGACTGAGCCAAACAAGCGCGGCCTGGGGACGCGCATATCACAGTGCTAAAGCGCCGTGGAAACGCTAGCTGCTAGGGCACAACTTCAACCGCCGCCTCGACCCGGCGATTCAGGGCTCGCCCGGCATCGCTGTCGTTGTCGGCAATCGGTCGGGACTCGCCATAGCCCACCGCAGAAACCCGACCACTGTCGATCCCATGCTGGTTGACCAGCACATCACGCACGGCGTTGGCGCGGCGCTCGGACAGATTCTGGTTGTAGGCATCACTGCCCACCGAATCGGTATGGCCTTCGACCACGGTGGAGGTCTGCGGGTATTGCTTCATAAAGTCCGCCAGGCTGCGGATATCACCCTGGCTATCTTCCTTGACCACGGCCTTGTCGAAATCGAACTTCACATCCAGCTCGACCCGGATCGCCTCGGCCATGGGTTCGGGCTCAGGCTCGGGAGCCATGGACGGCGCGCTGGCATATTCCTTGATCGGGCAGCCGTTGTGATGCACCCGGGTGTTGGGCGGCGTGCCAGGGCAACGGTCACGGCGGTCGAACACCCCATCACCGTCTTCGTCACCGTCCTGGGCATAGCAGATCAGCGTGCCGATGACCGCACCGGCCACCGCACCGCCGGCTGCCCAGCTGGAACTTTCGAGGGCGCCAAGGCCGCCACCGGCCAGACCACCAATCGCTGTGCACAGGGGCCAGTTCCCTTGGTTAAGCGGCGCATCTCCCGTACTGGAAGTTGTGACGCACCCCGTAAGAACACTGCTGACCAAGAGAATGGGGGTCACCCCCGTTAGAAATCTGGATCTCATGGTGGAATCTCCTGTCGTACCGGCCATTGCCGGTAACTAAGGAGTAAAGACCCAGGTGCCACAATCGACAAGGCCGATGCTGCGAGAATCCACAGCATCGGCCTTGGGGGGGGCAGCTTACTGACGCGCTTCGACTTCGGCTTCCACGCGGCGGTTGATGGCACGGCCGTCGGCGGTGCTGTTATCGGCCACCGGACGGCTCTCGCCGTAGCCCACGGCATTGACCCGCTCGCCGCTGATGCCGTACTGGTTGACCAGCACTTCACGTACGGCATTGGCACGGCGCTCGGACAGACGCTGGTTGTAGGCATCGCTGCCCACCGAGTCGGTGTGCCCTTCCAGCACGGTGGTGGTCTGCGGGTACTGACTCATAAAGTCGGCCAGGCTCTTGATATCGCCATAGCTTTCCGGCTTGACCACGGCCCGGTCGAAGTCGAACTTGACATCCAGTTCCACGCGCACGGCTTCAGCCGCCGGCTCGGGCGCGACGTAGGTTTCCTCGACCACCTCCTCGACCATCGCGACCTGCTCGCCACCGGCGCCATGCACCCAGCAGTAGGCGGCAGCCAAACCGGCACCGGCCACGGCGCCACCGGCGGCCCAGCTCGAACTCTCGATCGCGCCCAGTGCTGCACCACCGACACCGCCAATGGCCGCGCAGGTTGGCCAGTCGGTTTTCTGCAGGCCGGCACAACCGCTCAGCAGGCTGCTGGCGACAATCAGGGGTAATGCTTTCCTAGTGATGCTCATATAGACCGTCTCCTATTGGTAAATCGGCAAAAACCGATAAGGCTCAAGTAAAGACGCCAACCGGGTAAATTTCCAGAATTGCCGCCGCTTTCGCCGACATTTATGACACTAGTCACGCGCTTGACCGCCCTTGGCAAAGGCCGACAACAGCAGCGCGCAGACCTTGCCAGACAGATACAATCGCCACTGATAGGCCGCACCTTTGCCTGGCCCAGGCCAACTTGGCCGCCCCGCCCGAGGACCTTCGATGACCGTCCAGTTTTCCAGCCGTACGCCCCAGCAAGCCATCGCCGCCCTGCTGGAGCGCTATCAGCCGCGCCGCTTGCTGCTACTCGGCGCCGCCGAGTTGCCTGCCGTCAGCGCCTTTGCCCAGGCCCATGCCGACTGCCAGATCAGCCGAGCCCCCGCTGCGCCCCTGTCCGCCGAACTGGCCGGCCAGCGTTACGACCTGGCGCTGGTGGTCGACTGCCTGGAGCATCTGCCCAAGCCCCAGGGCCTGCAGCTGCTCGGTGGTATCCGTAATCTCAATGCCAGCCGCATGGCCGTACTGGCGGACCTGAACGCCTGCGCCTGGCAGGCAACCGATTTCTTCGCCCTGGCCCTGCAGGCAGCCGAGCAGTTCCAGCGTGAACAGCAGACCCTGCACCTGTTCACCTACGACCTGCTCGACTACAAACAGGTGCCGGACTGGCTGAATGCCAAGTTCTGGGCCAACCCGGAAAATTTCGGCAAGTACTGGTGGTAAGACCATGAGCAACCTGCCCTGCCCTTGCGGCAGCCAACAGCCCCTGGCCAACTGCTGCGGCCAGTACCATGGCGGCAAGCCGGCAGGCAATGCCGAAGCCCTGATGCGCTCACGCTACAGCGCCTACGCCCTGGGCCTGATCGACTATCTGCTGAACACCACTCTGCCGGCGCAACAGGCCGGCCTGGATCATCAGGCCATCGCAGCCTGGAGCCATGGCAGTGAATGGCTGGGGCTACAGGTGGAAAGCCATGAACCCCAGGACGGGGACCCGGCCCACGCCTATGTGACCTTTGTCGCGCGCTGGCGCGATGCCCAGGGCGAACACAGCCATCGCGAGCGTTCGGCCTTTGTCGAACACCAGGGCCGCTGGTTCTTTATCGACCCGACCGTGGTGCTCAAGCCGGGTCGCAACGACCCCTGCCCCTGCGCCAGTGGGCAGAAATTCAAGAAATGCTGCGCCCCCTACCTGGCCTGATCGCACTCGGGCCCGAGCCGCCCAATAGGCCGCGACTCACTCCTGCAGCTTGAGGTGGGATATATCCGGTGGTGGGCCGGCCGGCACCTTTTTCGCCTCACCCATGTCGCTGCCTACCGGCGCCAGGCTGAGCTGTGACAGATCCAGATCCGGCCCCTGCACCTCGGGCTTGTCATCCTGCAGATCAGCCCCCACCGGGGCCATGCCGAAATCCGGGGCATCGACATCGACGAAAGCGGCCATATATTCATCCCGCGGTGCCACCTGCAGGCGTCCGCTCGCCCCGGCCGTAGGGGGGACAGCAGCCCCCATGGCGGCGCTGGCGGCAGTCGCCGGCACCGGTTCGGGCGGCGGCGCCAGCTCGATTTCCTCAATTTCCTCGACCAGGGCGCAGACCTCGACCAGGGCGCCGGCGCGCTCCAGGGTGGAGCGGTATTTCTCTGCCGCCGCCTCATCCAGATTGCTCTTGATCACGATGCGCCGGCCGGAAAACAACAGGGCCAGGCGCTGGGCATCGGCCTGGAACAGCTTGGCCAGATTGGCCTTGACCGATTCCAGCTGCGCCCCGGGCACCAGCTGGGCGGAAAAAGCGATCTCGTAACGGGCCATGGTCACACTCCTGTCCTATTTGCACTCCAGTATGGCGCAGGTTTTTTTGCCCCCACAACAGGTTGCAGGTGGGCACGTGCTTGTTACACTGATGCGTCATTGGGAGTATGCAATGCTTTATCAGGCGCAAACGATAAGAATTCTTAGCCTACTGCTGTTTTTCTGCCTCGCCACAAGCCTCGGCGGCTGTGGCGGCACCCCGGGAAACTTCAAGGATCCCGAGGTTCGGCTGGTCAAGGTGGACGTGGTCAGGGCCAAATTGCTGGAGCAGCAATTCACCCTGCGCTTTCGCATCGACAACCCCAACAGCTTCAGCCTGCCGGTGCGCGGCCTCGACTATGTAGTGCACCTGAACAACGTACCACTGGCCACGGGCGAATCCACCGCCCGTTTCAACGTGCCGGCCCACGGTCATTACAGCTTCGACGTGCCGGTTCGCACCAACCTCTGGCGCCATCTGCGGCAGATCGTCAAGGCCCTGGAAAAACCGGACAAGCCCATCCCCTATCGCCTGCAGGGCAGCGTCAAGACCGGCTGGATGTTCGGCCGCAGCGTGCATATGTCACGCAATGGCGAGATAATTCCCGGCGATTACATCCCGGAGTAGTTCTGCATGACCCAGCAACCCCACGTTCACGGCCCCGACTGCAACCATGATCACGATCACAGCCATGATCATGGGCACGTGCATGGCCCGCACTGCAACCACGGCCACCAGGAGCCGGTGCGCAACGCCCTGAAGGACGTTGGCCGCAACGACCCCTGCCCGTGCGGCAGCCAGAAGAAATTCAAGAAGTGCCACGGTGCCTGAGGCCGTCATGAGCCCTGTGTATCTGGCCTGGTTGCTCGCCAGCCTGCTGGTTCTCGGCCTGGGGGCCTATGCCCTGTATTTGTGGCGCCAGGTCTGGGCACGCCAACGCGCCCAGGCCAAGGCCGAGCGCGAGCGCCAGGAACGCATCGGCGGCGACCTGCAGATTCTGGCCGGCAGCCTGCTGGACGGCCAGCTGCCGCTGATCGAGGGTGCCATCCGCATCAAGGTGTTGCTGGACAACTACGACAGCCAGCTGAGCCGTGACCAACGCTGCGAAGTGTTCCACCTGCTCTTCGAGGCCACCGCCGAGGTGCCCACCCACTCGGCCTGGAAGGCTTTGGACAAGCAGCAGCGCCGCCAGCACGAGAAGCGCTTCAACGAGCTGGAGCTGCAGCACAAGGCTGCCGCCCGCCACGCCGCCCGCTGGCTGCTCGATGAAGGCCTGGAGCAGCCACGCAAGCGCGCCTGAGTCGGCCTTGCCAGGCCACCGGCGACTGACTAACGTGTCCATCACCAAGCCTGGCCCCCGCCAGGCTTTTCCCGTTCTGCAAGGAGCTGCAGCATGCCAGTGCGTGCGTTTCGTCCCCTGGCCCGTCTGGGCCTGATCGCCGGTCTGGGCGGCGCTGTCGCCCTGAGCGGCTGCCAATCCATGCTCAACAGCCGCTATGCCGCCAGCGTGCCCCCGGACCAGGGCAGCATGCAGGTCAAGGGCCTGGCCCAGAGCGTGGTGATCCGCCGCAATGCCTTAGGCATGCCGCTGATCGAAACCAATACCTTCCACGACGCCCTGTTCAGCCTGGGCTATGTGCATGCCAGCGATCGCCTGAGCCAGATGGTCGGCCTGCGCCTGATGGCCGAGGGGCGCCTGGCGGAGATGGCCGGTCCTGGCGCACTGGAGATCGACCGTTTTATGCGCGCGGTCAATCTGCGCGCCAGCGCCGCGCAGCTGTACCGCGGCGCCTCGCCACGGCTCAAGCAGTTCTTCGAGGTCTACGCCCGCGGCGTCAACGCCTACCTGTTCCGCTACCGCGACAAACTGCCGATGGACCTGGCCGAGTCGGGCCATCGCCCGGCCTACTGGACGCCCGAGGACTCGGTGCTGGTGTTCTGCCTGCTCAACTTCGGCCTGTCGGTCAACCTGCAGGAAGAGATCGCCAGCCTGATCCTGGCCCAGCGCGTGGGCAGCGACAACCTGGCCTGGCTGCTGCCCAGCTACCCGGACGAACCCCTGCCCTTCGAGGAGGCCGAGAAGCTCAAGGGCCTCGACCTCAAGGGCCAGCTGGCCGGCCTGCAGAGCATAGGCGCAGCGCTCAATCAGTTCAGCCAGGCCCATATGCTCGGCGTGGCCGCGTCCAACAACTGGGCCATCGCCCCGGCCCTGAGCCGCAGCGGCAAGACCCTGCTGGCCAACGACACCCACCTGCCGCTGTCGCTGCCGTCGGTGTGGAACTTCGTACATATCCGCTCGCCCAAGTACCAGGCCGCTGGGGTCTCCATTGCCGGCGTGCCGGCGGTGGTGGCCGGGTTCAACGGCAAACTGGCCTGGGGCATGACCATGGTCATGGGTGACAACCAGGACCTGTTCCTGGAGAAGGTCAAACGCCAGGATGGCCGCCTCTACTACCTGGCCGACGGCCAGTGGCTGCCCGCCCGGGAACGCCAGGAAACCTTCTTTATCAAGGGCCAGCGGCCGATCCGCGAAACCCTCTACGAAACCCGCCACGGGCCACTGCTGAACTCGGTGCTGGGTGAACGCAAGCACCCGCTGCAGCCCCTGCAGCTACAAAGCGGCTACGGCCTGGCATTGCAGACCGCGCCCTTTGAAGCCGACCAGAGCCTGGACGCCTTCTTCGACCTGTCCCGCGCCCAATCGGTGGAGCAGGCCTTCGACGCCGCCCGGGAGGTGCGCGCCATGCCGCTCAATATCGTCTTCGCCGACGAGCGCCATATCGGCTGGCAGGTCACCGGGCGCTACCCCAACCGCCGCGCCGGCCTGGGCCTGATGCCCTCCCCCGGCTGGGACAGCCAGTACGCCTGGGAGGGCTTCGCCGACCCCATGCTGCACCCCTATGACCAGGACCCGCCGCAAGGCTGGCTGGGCACCGCCAACCAGCGCACGGTGCCGCGCGGCTACGGCATGCAGCTGTCCAACTCCTGGTATTACCCGGAGCGCGCCGAGCGCATCGCCGAGCTGGCCGGCAGCGGCCGTCACGACCGGCAGAGCATGATCGCCATGCAGTACGATCAGCGCTCGCCCTTCGTCGCCAAACTGCAGGCCATGTTCAACGACCCCGGCATGCACGACCCGCTGCGCCAGGCCATCGCCGCCCTGCCGGCCGCCGAGCGGGGCAAGGCCGAGGAAGCCCTGCAGCGCCTGCTGGCCTTCGACGGCAAGCTGAGCGCCGACTCCGCCGATGCCGCCCTGTATGGCGCCTTCCTGCATGAAAGTGCCCGGGCCATCTTCCTCGACGAACTGGGCCCGGACACCAGCCCGGCCTGGCTGGCCCTGGTGGAAACTGCCAACGCCTCCTACTCGGCCCAGGCCGACCACCTGCTGGGCCGCGACGACAGCCCCTTCTGGAACGATGTGCGCACCGCGCAGCGCGAAGACAAGCCGGCCATTCTCGCCCGCAGCCTGGCTGCCGCCGTCAGCCTGCTGGAGCAACGCCTCGGCGCGGATCGGCGCGCCTGGCAGTGGGGCAAGCTGCACCGCTACGAATGGGTCAGCGACAGCAGCAAGATGGCCCCCCACCTGAGCGCCAGCCAGCGCAGCAGCCTGGGTGCGCTCAAAGGCTATCTGGATCGCGGCCCCTACCCCGCCGGTGGCGACCACAGCACCCTGAACGTCTCGGCCTACAACTGGGGGCAGGATTTCGACACCTGGCTGATCCCGGCCATGCGCATCATCGTCGACTTCTCCGCTGCCGAGCCGCTGATCGGCCTCAACAGTTCTGGCCAGTCCGGCAATCCCGCCAGCCGCCACTACGCCGACGGTATCGAGGCCTGGCGCCAGGGCCAATACATGACCTTCCCCTTCCGCGCGGAGAACCTGGACAAGGCCTATGGCAACCGCCGGTTGATCCTGCTACCGGCCCGCTGATGACCGTTCGTCGGCATCACTGAACTAATCCGTCAAAGGGGCAGTCACAGTATTCGACTTACTCCATAGATCATCGTTTAAGGCGCCTCTGGCGCCTTTTCTTTTTTGCGGCACCCGCAACGGCGATGCGGACGACGCCATCAAAAAATAATGGCCATTTCATATCAATGCACTGAACTTTCCCGATCAGGGCCACTCAGAGACTGTGCATCGTGTGAAATCTCCTGGCGCCTCTGGCGCCTATTTTTTATCCCGCTTTTTATCCAGCCCCTCTGGCCTGCACATCGGTGCCGGATCACAGTAAGCTTGGCAGCTATTCGCGCCGCAGCCCCCTGCCGCGCCGCATCTCGCCAAGGACCTCTGATATGAGCAATCGCCAAGCCGAAATCGCCGCCGCCCTCGACGTGGTGCCGCCCTTCGCCGACGAAGCCGCGCTGATCCACGAGATCGAGCGGCGCAAGGCCTTTATCAAGCAGTGCCTGCGTAACGCCGGGCTCAAGGTGCTGGTACTGGGTATCAGCGGCGGGGTCGATTCCCTGACCGCCGGGCGCCTGGCCCAGCTGTCGGTGGAGGAGCTGCGCGTTGAGACCGGCGACAGCGCCTATCGCTTTATCGCCGTGCGCCTGCCCCACGGCACCCAGCACGACGAGCAGGATGCCCAGGACTCGCTGCGCTTTATCCGCGCCGACGAGGAAGATACGGTCAATATCTCGGGTAGCGTGCAGGGTCTGGGGCAGCAGGTCGCCCATTTGCAGCAGCTCAGCGAGGCCCGCCGCGACTTCGTGACCGGCAATATCAAGGCGCGCATCCGCATGGTCGCCCAGTTCGCCATTGCCAACGCCAACAACGGCCTGGTGATCGGCACCGACCACGCCGCCGAGGCAGTGATGGGCTTTTTCACCAAATTCGGTGATGGCGCCTGCGACCTGGCGCCGCTGTCCGGCCTGGTCAAGGGCCAGGTACGGGCCATCGCCCGCCACCTGGGCGCCCCCGAGCACCTGGTGATGAAAACCCCGACCGCCGACCTGGAAGAGTTGCGCCCGGGCAAGCCGGACGAGGAAGCCCATGGCGTGACCTACGCCGAGATCGACGCCTTTCTGCATGGCCAGCCGGTCAGCGAACAGGCCTATGCCAGCATCGTGCGCACCTATGACGCCACCCGGCACAAGCGCGAATTGCCGCTGGTACCTTGAGAACCTGTTTACGATTTGCTGCGCGTCGGCCCTACTGCGTTAAAAACAGGCTCGGAATGCTCATGTACAAAAGTACACTCCGCTTGACTCGCTACGCTCACCCTGCGGGTCAGCCTACGGCTGTTACTGCGCTACGCTACGTTTCTCGCCTATTTTCGCCTTGTATGGCTCTAGCTCGCGCGATCGTAAAAACGTTCTGAAACAGCACGCAGCAAAAAGCTGGGCATTGCCCAATGCTGTTCAGTTAAGGTCGCGCACGCTTAGCTCCCCTCTCCCATTTATGGGAGAGGGGCTGGGGGAGAGGGCTGGAACGCAGCAAAACCGCCAGTTTCCCCCTCTCCCTAACCCTCTCCCCGAAGGGGCGAGGGGACTGATCGCGTTCCACCGTTTCTTATGTGAACAGCATTACGGGCATGCCCGGCTTTTTCACGTCCAAAACACTTAGGCCTTGGGCAGGGTCACACCCAACTGCCCCTGATACTTGCCGCCGCGATCCTTGTACGACACCTCACAGGCCTCGTCCGACTGCAGGAACAGCATCTGCGCCACGCCTTCGTTGGCATAGATCTTCGCCGGCAGGGTGGTGGTGTTGGAGAACTCCAGGGTCACGTGGCCTTCCCATTCCGGCTCCAGCGGCGTGACGTTGACGATGATGCCGCAGCGCGCGTAGGTGCTCTTGCCCAGGCAGATGGTCAGCACGTCGCGGGGAATACGGAAGTATTCCACGGTACGGGCCAGGGCGAAGGAGTTCGGTGGGATGATGCACACATCGCTCTTCACATCGACAAAGCTCTTTTCATCGAAGTTCTTCGGGTCGACGGTGGCCGAATTGATATTGGTGAACACCTTGAACTCATCGGCACAACGCACATCGTAACCGTAGCTGGACACCCCGTAGGAGATCAGGCGCTCGTTGCCTTCGGTGCGCACCTGGCGCTCGACGAAGGGCTCGATCATGCCGTGCTCAAGCGCCATGCGGCGAATCCACTTATCCGATTTGATGCTCATACGGGCTTCCTGAATGGGGTTGAAAAGGTCGGCGCTGCGGGCCTCGGCGGCCACCCAGGCAAGGCTGGGCGGGATGCAACTGGCCGGCGATCTTACCATCATGGGCCGGCCTGATCACACTCCGGCGCGCAGGCAGGCCAGGCGCTCAGCCCCAGCGCGCACGCCACTGGGCCAGCCAGCCCAGACCGGCCTGGGTGCCGGCCGGCCCGGGACGATACTCGGCCCCCAGCCAACCGTCGTAACCGACGCGCTGCAAGGCACCCAGGGCGGCGGCAAAATCCAGCTGGCCAGTGCCCGGCTCGCCGCGCCCCGGGCAGTCGGCGAACTGCACATGGCCGATCCGTGTGCCCAGCAGTTCGATGCCGGCGCCCAGGTCCAGACCCTGGCGAGCCATATGGTAGAGGTCGTACTGCGCCGCCAGATTGGGCTGATCCACCGCCCGCAGCAACTCGTCCAGTTGCTCGGGTGTATTGAGCAGAAAGCCCGGCATATCCAGGGGGTTGATCGCCTCCACCAGCACCTCGATCCCCAGACGAGCAAAGGCCTCGGCCGTCTGCCGCAAGTTGCCGAGCAGGCAGGCCATGGCCTGCTCGCGGCTGACGCCCTCGGCCAGGCGCCCGGGCAGCATATTGACCTTGGCCGGACGCACCATGGCGGCATAACTCAGGGCCTGCTGCAAGGCCGCATCGAACTCGGCCTGGCGCGCCGGCACCGCCGCCAGACCAGGGCCGCCACTCATCAGGTCGCCGGCCGGCAGATTGATCAGCACCAGGGGCAGATCCGCCGCCGCCAGCAATTCCTTGAGCAACAGGGCCGGCAGCTCGTAGGGGAACTGGATCTCCACCCCGGCAAAGCCGGCGACCCGCGCCGCCAGGATGCGCTCGCGCAGGGGCAGCTCGGTAAACAGCAGCGACAGATTGGCGGCGAGCTTCATGGCTGCGGCTCCCGGTACAGCTGCACCAGGGTGGCCGGGTCCTGCTGCAGATAACCCTGGCTGCCATGCAAGCGCATCAGCTGCGCCGCCAGGCCGCTGATGGGCGTGGCGCTGCCCTGCTCGCGGGACAACTTGACCGCCGTATCCAGGTCCTTGAGCAGGGTGCGCACATGCCACTTGATCGGCTCGAACTCACTGGCCGCCATCTGCGGGGCAAGAATCTGCAGCGGCTTGGAGTCGGCAAAGCCGCCAGCCAGGGCCTCGGCCAAAAGGCGCGCATCCACCCCGCTGCGCTCGGCCAGGGCGACCACCTCGGCAATCACCAGGGCGTTGCAGGCGACGATCATCTGGTTGCACACCTTGGTCACCTGACCGGCCCCCACCTCGCCCATGCGGGTCAGGCGCTGCCCCAGGTGCGCCAGAATCGGCCGCGCCCGCTCGATATCCGCCTCACGGCCACCGGCCATGATCGCCAGGCTGCCTGCCGCCGCCCCGGGCGTGCCACCGGACACCGGTGCATCCATCCAGTGCATGCCGCAGCGCGCCTCAAGCTCGGCGGCCATCTCCCGGGTGGCGGCCGGCTCCAGACTGGAAAAATCCACCAGCAACTGGCCGGGGCGGGCCCCCTCGACTATGCCGCCGGGGCCGAACACCACCTCACGCACCACCTCGGTATTGGCCAGGCAGAGCATCACGATATTGGCCTCGGCACAGAGTTCGGCCGGGGATTCCAGCAGATGGGCACCCTCGGCCAGCAACGGCGCGCATTTGTCCGGGCTGCGGTTCCAGATATTCAGGGGGTAGCCAGCCGCGAGCAGGCGGCGACACATGGGCAGGCCCATCAAACCGATTCCGGCAAAGGCCAAGGCAGGCAGCGCGGTGGACATAAGCAGACTCCAGCAGGGTGATAGGCCCTATCTTAACCCAGCGCCCGGCCCAAGCTGGCTGCTGAAACCCTGCGCTTTCCTCTATACTGCGCCGGCTTTCCCCGCTATTGAACCGGAGAACCCACCATGCTCAAGCACACCCTGGCGCTCGCCGCCGGTCTCGCCCTGTCCATTTCCGCCGTTTTCGCCCAGGCCGCCGATGTCCTCAAGGTCTCGGCCATTCCCGATGAAGCCCCCACCGAACTGCTGCGCAAGTTCAAGCCCCTGGGCGCCTACCTGGAACAGCAGCTGAACATGAAGGTGGAGTTTATCCCGGTGGCCGACTATGCCGCGGTGGTCGAGGCCCTGGCCGCTGACCGCGTCGACCTCGCCTGGCTGGGCGGCTTCACCTTCGTCCAGACCCGCATCAAGACCGGCAATGCCGTGCCCCTGGTGCAGCGCGCCGAGGACGAGAAGTTCACCAGCAAGATCATCAGCGCCGACCCGGCGGTGCAATCGCTGCAGGACCTCAAGGGCAAGACCTTCGCCTTCGGCTCGGTGTCGTCCACCTCGGGCAGCCTGATGCCGCGCTATTTCATGCTGCAGGACGGCATCAAGCCGGAAGACTTCTTCAGCCGCATCGCCTACTCCGGCGCCCACGACGCCACCGCCGCCTGGGTGCAGGCCGGCAAGGCCGATGGCGGGGTGCTCAACGCCGCGGTGTGGGACAAGCTGGTCGCCGCCGGCAAAGTGGACAGCGACAAGGTGCGGGTCATCGCCACCACCGCGCCCTACTACGACTACAACTGGACCGTGCGCGGCAACCTCGACGCGGCCCTGCAGGACAAGCTCAAGGCCGCCTTCCTCGCCCTCGACCCGGCCAACCCCGAGCACAAGGCGATTCTCGACCTGCAAAGCGCCAGCCGCTTTATCGAGACCCGCGCAGAAAACTACCAGGGCATCGAAGAGGCAGCCCGCGCGGCCGGCCTGTTGAAGTGAGCCTGCGCCTGTCTGGCGTGGGTCTGACCCACGCCAACGGCCAGGCGGCGCTGTGCGCAATCGACCTGGAGGTCCGTCAGGGTGAGCGCCTGGCCATTATCGGCCCCTCGGGCGCCGGCAAGACCAGCCTGCTGCGCCTGCTGGCCACCGCCCTGCCACCCAGTAACGGACGACTTGAACTGCTCGGACAAGCGCCCTGGTCGCTTTCGACCCGGGCGCGCCAGCGCCTGCGCGCACGCATCGGCCTGATCCACCAGGCACCGCCCCTGCCACCCCGGCAGCGCGTGGTGACGAGCGTGCTGGCCGGCAAACTGGGGCAATGGTCCCTCGCCCGCGGCCTGCTCAACCTGCTGTATCCGCTGGATATCCCCGGCGCCCGCGAGGCCCTGGCGCGCCTGGATCTGGCCGACAAGCTATTCCAGCGCTGCGACCAGCTCTCTGGTGGCCAGCTGCAACGGGTCGGTATCGCCCGGGTGCTGTATCAGGCCCCCGAGCTGATCCTCGCCGATGAACCGGTCTCGGCCATGGACCCGGTACTGGCCGGGCATACCCTCAGCGTCCTCAACGAAGAAGCGAGCCGGCGCGGCATGACCCTGCTGGCCAGCCTGCATGCGGTGGAACTGGCCCTGGCGCATTTCCCGCGCATCGTCGGCATCCGTGACGGACGCATCCTCTTCGACCTGCCACCCGCGCAGATCAGCCCGGCCCTGCTCGATGCCCTCTACGCCAACGAGCAGCTGCAACCCCTGCCGGCCTCGCCGCCGCCTGCGCCTGTGTGCATCCAGATTCCCCGATGCTGAGCCCTGCCCGCCACGATCCAGCCGCTCTGCCACGCCTGCTGCTGAGCCTGCTGGCGCTGTTGCTGCTGTGGCCCGGCCTACAACTGAGCGAGCTGAATCCGGCGGTGCTGCTGGAGCCGAACAATGCGGCCAATATGGGCGGCTTTCTCGCCGACTTCTGGCCACCGGCCCATGATCGCGAGTTCCTCTCCCTGCTCGGCCGCGCCACCCTGGAGACCCTGGCCATTGCCACCGCCGGCATGGCCCTGGCCCTGCTGATCGCCCTGCCTGCCGCCTTGCTGGCCAGCCGCGCCCTGTCGCTTTCTGCCGTACACCGCGGTGGCCGCCCGGCCTGGTGGGCGCGACTGGCACGCTGGCCGGTGCGCAGCCTGCTGATCGTGCTGCGCAGCGTGCCGGAAATCGTCTGGGCGCTGCTGTTCGTCCGCGCCGTGGGCCTGGGGCCGACCGCCGGGGTCCTGGCCATCGCCATCACCTATGCCGGCATGCTGGGCAAGGTCTATGGGGAAATCTTCGAATCCCAGGACCCGCGTCCTGGCCACGCCCTGATGGTCGCCGGCAGCGGCCGCCTGCAGGCATTCGCCTACGGCATACTGCCGAGCGCCAGTGCCGAGATGCTGTCCTATAAGGTTTACCGCTGGGAGTGCGCGATCCGCGCCTCGGTGGTCATGGGCTTTGTCGGGGCTGGCGGCCTGGGTCAGCAAATCGACCTGTCGATGCGCATGTTTGCCGGCGGTGAAGTGGCCAGCATGCTGCTGACCTTCCTCGCCCTGGTGCTGCTGGCCGATCAGATCAGCCGCCTGCTGCGCACGAGGCTGCTATGAAGGCCCCCAGCCGCTGGCCCACCTACGCCCTGCTGCTGGCCCTGCTACTGGCAGTTGTCGCCTCATTTCGCTTCCTCGGTATCGACCTGGGCAGCCTGCTGAGCGGCGACAGCCTGCAGCAGATGGGCCAGTACGCGGCCGGCTTTATGCGCCCGGACTTTTCCCCAGGGCACCTCAAGGCCATCACCCAGGGCACCCTGGAAACCCTGGCGATGTCCGCCATGGGCACCCTGCTCGCCGCCCTGCTCGGCCTGGCCCTGGCCCTGCCGGCCGCCGGGCGCTTCGGCGCGCTGGCGCTGCATCTGACCCGCCTGATCCTCAACGCCCTGCGCGCCATACCCGAACTGGTATGGGCCGCGCTGATGGTCCTGGCCGCCGGCCTTGGCCCCAACGCCGGCACCCTGGCCCTGGCCCTGCATACCGCCGGGGTACTGGGCCGGCTGTTCGCCGAAGCCCTGGAAAACGCCCCGAACGAACCGGCCGAGGCCATTCGCCTGAGCGGCGGCAGTGCCGTGGCCGCCTTCTGCTACGGCACCCTGCCAACCGTCTGGCCGCAACTGCTGGCCTACAGCCTGTACCGCTGGGAAAACAATATCCGCATGGCCAGCGTGCTCGGCTTCGTTGGCGCCGGCGGCCTAGGGCAGATGCTCTATGTCGCGCTCAGCCTGTTCCAGGAAGCCCAGGCCGCCACGGTAATCCTGGCCATGCTCTTGCTGGTACTGGCAGTGGACGCACTCAGTGGCTGGGCACGCCAGCGCTGGGTCAGCCACTAACCCAGGGGGCTTTGCACCCCGGCAAAGGCCTGACCCAGAACATGGGTATAGATCTGCGTGGTTCGCACATCGGAATGCCCCAGCAGCGTCTGCACCGTGCGGATATCACTGCCACGGCGCAGCAGTTCAGTGGCAAAGCTATGACGAAAGGTATGACAACCCGCCGGCTTGAGGATGGCGGAACGCCGCACCGCCTGCTTGACCGCCTTCTGAATAGAGGTGACATGCACGTGATGGCGCACAATATTGCCGTCCTCGTCAGAGCACAAGCCTGACGAAGGAAACAGCCACTGCCACTCAAACGCAGTGGGTGCGGCGGGATACTTGCGACGCAGGGCGAAAGGCAGACTGACCGGGGCCTTATAGAACGCATCCTGCTGCTTCCAGGCCTCAAACATGCGCTGCCGACGCTCAAGCAGCGGCTTGATCAGCGATGCAGGGAGCAAGGTGGTGCGATCCTTGGCCCCCTTGCCATCGTGCACGGTGATCACCTGCCGATCAAAATCCACATCCTTGACCCGCAAACGCGCCGCCTCCACCACCCGCAGCCCCGCGCCATACATCAGCGAAGCCAGCAACTGATAGGGCTGGGCCAGCAAGTCGATGATCTGAGTCGCCTCAGCGTGGGTCAGCACCACGGGAATACGCCGTGCCCGCTTGGCGCGCACCACCTCACCGACCTCACCCAAGGGTTGCTGCAATACCCTGGCATACAGAAACACCAATGCATTAAGCGCCAGATTCTGCGTAGCCGCTGCCACCTCCCGCTCCACCGCCAACCAACTGAGAAAGGCATTCACCTCAGTAGCCCCCATCTCCAGCGGGTGGCGCATCTTGTGAAAGCGGATAAAGTAGCGAATCCAGTACCAGTACGCCTTTTCCGTACGGATACTGTAATGATGCACACGCATAACAGCCCTCACCTGCTCACGCAGGCGCGGCTTTGAGGTCGAATCATCCATGCCAGCCTCCAAACTGTATTTTTATACAGTAGTAATGGTAGAGCAAAACACGGAAGTCAAGCGAATACAACTGAAGACCGGCTACAGCAATATTAATCTTTGATTTTTATGGATTTTTCCACCACGAATGAGGTGAAAATGCGCGCTTATGCAGAATCCATTACCATCAGATTATCGAAGAACACCATCTAATCACTGTTATGCAGCGCATCATTGGAAAATTCAAAATATATGGAGATATTCATGACCGCATCAGTGCAATTTATTGGGCCAGTGCTCGCACTTATTACATGGACGATGGTGATGTGGTTATGGATGTACGCCACACGGCTTCCTGCCATGCGCACAGCAGGAATGAAGCCCGATCCAAATGCTCCGCGCGGCGAGCAAATGTCTTCGCTCCCACCTCATGTCCGCTGGAAAGCGGATAATTACAATCACTTACTAGAACAGCCAACACTGTTCTATGCGCTTGCAATTTCGCTTGCTTTACTAGGCGTCCAAACACAAACCGGCTTGATGCTCGCTTGGGCCTATGTATTTCTACGTATTGGCCATAGCTTAGTGCAAGCATTAATAAATAAAATCGAAGTCAGGTTTTTGCTATTTGTCTTGTCAAACATCCCATTGCTTGCACTAGTCTATATAGCCGTCTCAGCATTCCTCAACATGCCAAGCGCTGCATAACAAATGGTTCAAACCGTTCGCTTCGCTCACTGGGACGGGCTAAAGCCCGCCCCTTAACCAAACGTTAGAGGGAAAAGTGACCTCCTACTGCGTATACACAATTCCTATAGTTGGGAATGTATCTATTGATAAGCCTTTAGCTTTTCAAGTAGACGATATTGAAATTGAATTCTTTATTCGCTCAGGAATATTGAGCCATCTTGTAATAAAGTGCCCTATTCCAAGCTCGCCGACAACCGAAGAAAGGATAGGTGACAATCTAGTAACTAATGAGCCTAGAGCTCGTGAAATTGAAGAAATAGTTCTTCAGATAGGTAACGGCTTTTCTTTATTTAGCCATAGTTGTGTAGAGTTTCTCTTTGAAAAGAGACGTGTCCAATGGATAATCAACGATAAACCATCTAGCATCCAAGTTGATCTCAATGGTGGACCAGCCGCTGCCACATCTGCCAAGCACCTAACAACACCATTATTTATACGTTCAGTATTGGTAGGCTGCATAGAAAAAAATCACGACCCTGCATTGACATTTTTCAGCCGCGGAAGCACCGATGCAAACTCTCATCGCTTTATTGAAGCATATTACAATCTTTTCTTTTTTCTAGAGTTCTTGTACGGAAATGGCAAGTCAGGGAAAAATGCAACTCTAGATGAATTCATGAAATCCACTGAGCTAATATCTAGCATTAAGAACACCTTAGAGAAACCTGAACTCAACGGGTTACTCTCAAGATCTTTCGTAGAAAAGCTGCGAGCATCGGATACCAGAAAAATTCTGGAAATATTAATTCTTGCCAGAGGCTCGTTACATCATCCAAATAAGAATAGAACTGATAATTGGAATCCAGAAAAGCAGCGCCACTTCGGCGATGAAGCAATTTTCTTGCAACTTGTTTGCTTAGAAATAGCGTTTCACCGATATTTCGCCGTAGCATTCACTCAAAAAATTGACCATGCATACAAGAAAGTAGAGCGCTGCATAAGAAGGGATAGCAGTATTCGCATTTTTACTACATCCCTCTAACTAGTGGTTCAAACCGTTCGCTTCGCTCACTGGGACGGGCTAAAGCCCGCCCCTTAACCAAACGTTAGGCATATAGAACCAAAGCCGTGCACCCAGGGGAAATCGCAGAATTAGTAATCCAATACCGTGCACATCCCCGGAAAATAACGCGGCGTATTTGAAATCGCTGGCGGGCCGGAAATCGGTGAAAGCAATATCATCACGCAGGCCATAAAATCACTGGCCGGTCAGGTAGTCCGCTGAGAGCAATGTCATCACGCTGGCCTCGACATCACGCCAGCGCTGAGGCGCTCTAAACCGCAGAGGAAAAGGCGAAGGAACGCATGCAGGTACATCAAGAATCAAAGGCAGGTACGGCGTCGCATCCGCGCCCTGCTGCCGGTCTACGAACCGCTTGCCTAACAAGCGGTTCAAATCGCTCGCTTCGCTCGCTGGGACGGGCTAAAGCCCGCCCCTTAACCAAACGTTAGATGCGCCGAGGCGAATAATCGGAGTACACATGGACGTAACGCTGAGCAGCAGCCATTTAATGCTTTGGCCGGCAACCATCA
>Ga0209207_1000330_pt1 | contig 31155 bp, 32 predicted proteins | sample SaghotsprinmetaG_FD_184140 | JGI IMG/M metagenome (GOLD analysis project Ga0209207, IMG submission 184140) | Hot spring microbial communities from South Africa to study Microbial Dark Matter (Phase II) - Sagole hot spring metaG (SPAdes) (version 3) | ecosystem: Environmental > Aquatic > Thermal...
GGATTCTTATTATCTGTTATACAATCATGACTCAATGAATCAATGGTTATTCTACTAATGTTTAACATATTAACCCCTCTTCTCATCCTTTGGTAAAGGAGGAACATCCAATTTCTGTGATAATTTCCTAAGTCCTTTTATTAAATGACCATTCGCAATCTCTACAAATGCCTCTGCAGTAGTATAGGTAAATTTTTTACCCCCACACATTGCTAAGCTTCTCACAGAATTACTCGCTAGTATTCTTTCAAGAAATACAGCCCCTTTTATACGATTATCTTTCTCAATTCCATCTTCCATCTTCAACGCCGTTTTTAATTGATTATCCGCAACCCCTAAAACTGCTTTATATAGTATCTTCCCAAAGAAAGTCTGATTAAAATCCATAAAAATGGATTGCATCGTTAGAGGAAGTTTACGACTTTTCTTAGGCAACTCAAGCTTTGACATCTTCACAAACATAGAGAAATCACATTCTTTATGACAATCAGTTGAATAGTATTGATTCACATCATCTGAATAAGGAGAAATCAACGCTTCATCGTTCATCAAATGAATTGTGGATTCTAGTCGAATATCACGACTAGACGATCCGACATAAATGGAATATTCACCTTTTTCTATCGCCCATCGTTTCTCTTCAACATGATAGAACGCACAATCTTGTTTGTTCACATGTATTTCTATATGTTTCACTTCAGATTTCTTCAAAAACACTTTACTAAATCCAACTAATGATTCACTCTCTCTATAAACAATCGATTTATTTATACCCATATATACTTGAGCAACTTCAGATCCATCATAGTTTCCACAATTCTTTATATCAAAGCATACAACTATCTCATTTTCTTTATCTTCAATTGTTAAGTTTGAATAATCAAATTGTGTATAACTTAAACCATATCCAAACGGAAATAACACATCTTTCTTAAATGTATTATAGTAACGATACCCAACAAAAATACTCTCAAGATAAACTTCATTCTCCGTTCTTGAATAAAGATGTCCATATGGAATATCCTCATAAGAATTCACCCATGTTTCAGCCAACTTACCACTTGGATTCTTATCTCCAAAAAGTAGCTCTAAACAAGCTTGCCCTCCATTTTGACCTGGTAAAACCATATTTAAAATGGAATCAATACTCTCAATCCTTGGAATTATAAAGGAAGATCCACCAAATAAAACTATGACTAACTTCTTATTTAATTTACTAAGTTCCTCAATCAAATGAACTTGATTGTCAGGCAAATTAAGATCTTTACGATCCATTCCTTCACTTTCCGCCAGATCTGTTAATCCAACAAACAAAACAATTTCATTAAAATCTTTTGATTTTTCAATGACTTCATCCATTAATGATTGATTAATCAAACTCTCTTTTTCTAAATATCCTTTACAATACGTGTAGTTAACAGAGTTTATGTCAAACGCATTCTTAGGCGTAACGATCTGAGTAGGATTAATCATAGAACTTCCAGAACCTTGATAACGCATCTTTTCAAACAACTCACCTACAACTAAATATGATTTTGATTTTATGAGTGGTAATGTTCCATTGTTTTTAAGAAGTACAGCACTTTCAATCGCAATCTGTTTGGATAAGATATGATTTTGATTAAATATTTCCTTATCAACATCCATCTTATGGTTTGTTTTATCCATTAAATTCAAGACATTCAAAACAGCTTCATTTAAACCCTTCAAATCCAAAGAGTGATTTAGAATAGAATCTTTAATTCGTTTACGATTATAATCGACATCTCCAGGCATATCTAAATCAAGCCCAGCATAAATTCCAAGAGCTCGATCATTCACACCACCCCAATCCGACATCACAAGTCCATCAAACTTCCATTCTTCTCGTAATACATCATTTAACAACCAATGATTCTCACTACAAAATTGACCATTAATTTGATTGTATGCGGCCATTACAGTCATAGGTTTTGCATTCTTAACAATATTCTCAAATGACTTAAGATAGATTTCTCTTAAAGCTCTTTCATCCACAACCGAATTTCCCATAAATCGGTAATTCTCTGAATTGTTTGCCGCAAAATGCTTAAGCGATACACCTACATTTTGACTTTGCACACCTATAGTGAAAGCCTCTCCCAGTTTTGATGTTAAATATGGATCTTCTGAATAATACTCAAAGTTTCTACCACACAATGGATTACGTTTAATATTCAATCCAGGTCCTAATAAAACATCCACATGATAATACTGACATTCTTTACCAATCGCCTCTCCCATGCGTCTTACATTCTCACTATTCCAGCTATTCGCAATGGTTGCGGCTGTAGGAAAAGAAGTAGCAGGTAAACTCTGACTAATTCCATTATCCGAATTTCCTACCTGTTTTCTCAAACCATGAGGACCATCTGCAGTAACGATGGATCTTATATTAAGTCGCGGGATTGGATTTGTTTCCATGAAGTTCGTTCCTGATACAAGAGCGATTTTCTCATCCAATGTAAGTTCATTTATCAGCTTGTTCATATCCATTATTTCTACCCCAAATACTCTTTACGATAATCAACTTTAAAATACTCTGCTAGCTCCCTCAATTGTTCATCACTAATTGTATTCTTAATCTCTGAATTCATAATCTTTATATAGATTTCAGCCGCTTTTTCAACTGTTTCAATTAATCCAAACGTCTCATCCATCGTACGACCAACCCCATAGATTCCATGTTGAGCCCATATCACAATACGACTTTCTTCCATTTTTAATGCTGTCGCCTCACCTATTGAATTTGTTCCACATAACATCCATGGTAATATACTGACTCCTTCTGGAAATACCACAATACACTCAGTACACATTTTCCATAAAGTCCGTGTAAACTCTCTTTCATCTAAGCTATGTACAAAAGTCATCGCTAGTACATTGGATGGATGACAATGCATCACAACACGATGGAAAGGGTCCACTTTTAATCGACTGATATGACTCATTAAATGCGAAGGTAATTCACTGGTAAATTTACCTCCATCTTTAAATCCCCATAATACTTCTGCACAACTTCCTGTCTCATCAATGCGAATAATCCCTAAATTGTTTTCTGGATCATCATACACATTCTTGAAATACTTTCCTGTACCTGTCACAACAAACACTTTACCGATTAGTGCTGTCGCATCAAAACCAATTGGTATTGTTCTTATAACACTTGAATTCAATAAATAATGATCTACTTCATCTGATGATAAAAGATAACTTAAATTCCCACCATTCCGTTCATCCCAACCATGATTGTACATGTGTTGAATAATCTTCCGAACTTCCCATAGGAATGAACTCTCTAAAATAGTCATACTTATCTCCTTTCCATTAATACAGTCTTCTCATATTCTTCTATTTCATCAAACCAATGAATCGAAGACTCTACATTTTCTCGTCTACAATACTCTTCCCAAATATCCCCAAAAGGCAATAACTTTAGTTCTTCATCCAACGCCATTATCTTTGTAAAATATGCTTTATCCTGTAAAACTTTTAACTCATTATTGGGTAAACATAAAGCATATAATAACGCTTTTTGAACATTACGAGCACCAATTACCCATGCCGCAATTCGATTAATCGACGCATCAAAGTAATCTAACCCAATCATAACCTTATCCCAAGCATTATTTCGAATAATTTCCTTGGCAATTTCTTTCAACTCATCTTCAAACAACACAACATGATCGCTATCCCATCGAACTGAACGCGTAATATGAAGCGCAACCTTATCATAAAAAGCCAATAAACTAGGTATTTTATCAGAAACTGTTTCAGTTGGATGGTAATGACCATTATCTAATAAACAACACAAGTCATTCTTAGCCGCATAATTCAAATAGAACTCACTGGAACCTACAGTATAACTTTCAACACCTATACCGAAAACTTTACTTTCTACTGAATCAATGATGAATTCCTTTGAATATGTATCTTCAAATATTTGATCTAAGCTTTCCTTTAATCTTAATCTAGGACTTAGTCGATCTACTGGACTATTTTTATAACCATCCGGTATCCAGATATTGTGTAAACAAGGTATCCCTAATTTTTCACCAATATATGCCGCAATTTTACGAGTTGCCTTTACATGTCTTATCCAGAAGTCTCTAATCTCTTTATTTGGATGAGATAATGTCAATCCATCCTTAGCAAAGTGATGCGAGAATAAGGTAGGATTGAAATCAATCCCAATCCCATTCTTCTTTGCATAATCAATCCAAGCATCGAAATGCTCAGGTGCTAATTGATCCCTTTCAACACTGTGTTCAGTTATTGCGTAAATCGCATGCAGATTTATTTTCTTCTTTCCTGGCACTAACTTTAAAACGACATCAAAATCTTGCATAAGTTCTGTATAATTTCTAGCTTTACCCAAATAATTCCCTGTTACTTGAATTCCACCACTTAGTGAGCTATCATTCTCAAAACCAGACACATCATCTCCTTGCCAACAATGAATAGAGACTGGGATTTCTTTTAATATTCTTATCGCTTCATCAGTATCTACACCTAATAATCGATACTTCTCTTTTGAACTCTCATAACGTACCATTCTTTTCTCCTTTTGGTCGATAAACTCTTTCTGTAAATGAATTGGATAAACATTTTCTTGCACTATACAATGAATCAAAATCATTATTCGCTATCATTTGTACCATCGCATTGCCATAAGCCGTTCCTTCACTTAATCCTGCAATAACAGTACATTCTGTAACATTCGCAATTAATTGACATAAGTTGTCCGCTTGAGATCCACCCCCAACAATATAGATTGAATTTAACTTTTTATTTGTAATATCTTCTATTTCCGTTATTGCCTTCTTATAACAAAAAGCTAAACTACGATAAACTACTCTAGTATACTCAAATGGTGTTCTAGGAATTTGTTGGTGTGTACTCGCACAAAACAAATCAATCACATTCCTCATACTCTTAGGAGCTAAAAAACTTTCATCATTACAATCGATAATCGACTGTATGGTTTCATGTTCAGCCCCAAAATTAAGCTCTGAATAAGTATATTTATCACTAAACTCAGATACTAAGTTTTGAATCAACCACAATCCCATAATATTTTTTAAGAAACGAATGGTGTGATTAACTCCTCCTTCATTTGTAAAATTTAACATGAAACTTTTTCGATCCAACATTGGTTGTTTTAATTCCAAACCAAGTAATGACCAAGTCCCAGAACTGATATAAACTGTATCTTCACTCGATTTCATTGGTACCGCAACAACTGCACTTCCTGTATCATGAGATGCAGTCAGTACTACTTTTGATTGATAACCTAGAAGTAAGTGTATCTTTTCAGAGAATTCACCTAAAATATAACCGGGTTGATTTATTTTTGGAAAAATAGTTGTCGGCAATTCAAGCATTTCCAGTAATTCATAATCCCAATCTTTTTTACTTACATCAAGCAATTGAGTGGTACTCGCGTTGGTATATTCACATGTGAACTGATTCGTTAATCGATAATTAAAGTAATCTGGAATCATGAGAAATTTAGAGGCTTGTGTTAACCATTCTGGATGATGGTTCTTAATCCCAACCAATTGATAGATTGTATTAAAAGATAATTTCTGTATCCCTGTTCTTTGATAAAGACTAAATTCAGAAATAACCCTATGAACTTCTTGATCCATTCCATGGGTATGATCATCTCTATAACAAATCGTTTCACCCACTATTTGATCTGTATCATCGAGTAGTACAAAATCTACACCCCAAGTATCGATGGATACACTGTAAGGAATCTTATTTATATCTTTACACTTCTTCAACCCAACTACTATTTCATCAAATAGAACATCATGTCTCCATACTAAGTATTCATTTTTATGAACCATTTGATTAGGAAATCGATGTACTTCCTCACACATTATTTTTTTATTTTCTATCCAAAATAATAATACTCTTCCACTTGATGCGCCAATATCAATCGCACAATAATACGTACTCATATAAATCCTTTCTAAAGAATGAAAGGATATCAAATGATATCCTTATTGATTACTTTCTATTCTGTAATTCTGTCACAATCATTTGATACTTATCATCAAGATCATATCGACGCATCAGTAGATAGAGCACCACAATGAGAACAAGTGGAATATAAATCGACAATGATAGGATAGAGAATATTGCGGAAGGCTCTTGAACAGAAAGTAAACCATTATAATTGCCAAACGCAAGAACCCAACCAATAATAGCTGCACCAAGTCCAGATCCCACTTTAGCCCCAAAACTATTCGCACTATTCGTCATTCCAACAATTTTCTTGCCATACATCCATTCACCATATTCGATGGTGTTATTAACTAAAACACCACCAACAGCCATCATTGGGATGGTCGCAAAAGTTGATAATGATCCAAATACAAGTGCCGCAATAAAGCTATATGGCATAAAGATACGAACTGTGTTCGCAAGTATTCCTATAATAAACGCAATACGAGTTGTTTTAGCGAGTCCAAATTTCTTAATCATTGGACCAGTTATACCAAATCCTACAAACACTGGAATTAATCCAACTGCACCAAATACTGCGACTAAGTTATCATTCATTAAAATATATTTAGTATAGTAAACCCCTGTAGAACCTGAAATGGAATAAATCATATTAACCGCTACTTGAGCAAATAACATAATGACCCAATATTTATTACTAAATAAATACTTCAAACTTTGTTTCATGGTGAGTGTTTCTTCATCTTTAGTCTTATCACTTAAAGCAGCACCTTGATTCTCTTCTTTAGAAGCTTTAAATGTGACCATTAAAGATAAACCAGATAGCACCCCAAAGAATACCGCCACGATAATCCAAGCTCTTTGATCACCACCAAGAAGATTGGTGATAGGAACTAAACCAATAACAATAATCATACCAATTAAATAACCAAAGACAGCTCTAGTTATCCCCATCTTACTTCTTTCTTGAATACTTCTTGTACGAACCGCAATCAAACTAGCATACGGAATCGCAATCGCAGTATATACAATCGCCGTTACCGTTGTATTCGTGATTAAAGCATAAATCGTTTTAAATCCTTCTGAAGCTCCCGCAGGAATGGTAAACAAGGCAATGATCGATATTACAGCTGGTATGGACATCCATAAGAACCAAGGACGAACTTTACCATATTTAGATTTTGTCCCATCCACAATTCTCCCCATAAACAAATCGGTAATCGCATCTAATACTTTCGCCACAAGAATTACTGTCCCTGCCGCAGCTGCAGATAACCCTACTTTATCCGTATAAAAGTATGTTAACATACCAATTAATGTCGTGATTGAATTTAGAGCGATTGTCGCTGCACCATCTCCAAGGAAATCTTTCGTTGTCATGGACAACTGTATACCATTTTCATCTTTTCCTAGTATTTTACTTTTCTTCATACATACTCCTTTAATTATCTTTATTATCCAAATAATTACATAAAAAAGATACGCCTTAACTTGACTGAAAAAGTGTCTTTATTTGCGCATCTCTATGTGATTAATCATTTTTTATACTTCTGCCTATATTTAAGTGGAGTCATATTGTATTTCATTTTAAATGTTCTATGGAAGTAACTATTATTCTCATATCCTACAGCCTCTACGATTGAATCCACTGTTAAATTGGTGGACTCTAGTAATTCTATGGCTTTATAAAATCTTAAACTCATTAATAAATCTTTAAACGTTTTACCAGTTTGTTTCTTGATCAATCGACTAAGAACAGATAAGCTTTGATTCAATATCTGTGCTATTTCAGTTAATTCCGCATTTCTATAATTCAATGAAATATAATCAAGTACCGCATCTACCAATATATCTTGATGTAATTTATCTTTTAACATATATATTCTTGAAATATTTTCCGCAAAATACATAAAGAGTAAGTTCATACTCATCTGATTAATCATGATATTCTGATTCGATTTATTTATAAGAGAGAATATCATATTCTCTATCAAATTCTGAATCTCAAAGATATCGGATACTTGAAAGTAGAAATACTCTCCTTGCATCTCTTTATTACTTAATAAGTTATATAGAAATAGTCGTATTGGATTATTTCCAAGAATATTATTAAAGTTTGATTCAAAGAATGATGGATGAATTATGAAATTAATCGCTATGTCATTTTCACCTGCTTGTTTAATTTCATGATAAGAGAATGTGTTAAGAAGTAGAATCTCTCCTTCTTTTAAAATGATCGTCTCATCATTTATTTTATGCTCAATCGATCCCTTACAAACATACATCATCTCAATGTAGTCATGCTTATGATGAGGAAAGTCAATAAATCGTGTGTGAGGTCTAACATTGATCAGTGAGTTTTTCTCTAATAATTTCTCACTGTTAATCGTAAATCCCGTTTTGTGCACAGAATAAATATCTTTTTGAATCGATGTTTTACCCGATAATATTTGTTTTTCTTCTTCAGTGATATAACTGAGTTTTTCTAATAGTAATGAGTTCATTTTTCGCCTTATAGTACCATAGTACTAAATAAATCACCTCAAGTAAAATTATGAGATAACATAAAATAAAAAGTCACTTTTGGTGACTTAAAGTATCTTAGTTTTCCGCACAAATCGTGCTTGTTTTCTTAATGTTTTAATACAGTTATCAATCACAACTTCACTCTGAGAAAAACCCATCACAACCGAACCACTTCCTGTCATCATACTCCGATCACAACCCAACTCTATAAGAAGTTCTTTTAAACGTTTGATTTCAGGAACCAAAGTGATTGCCTTAGCCTCTAAACTGTTATCGATTGAATGAATAAATTGATTATATTTATTATTCATCAGTGACTCTTTTATACGATCGATATTCGGATGAACTAAATTTGGAATATCCAATCCTTCAAATGCTTTCTTAGTCGAAACACCCTTACGAGGTTGAACCAAAACCATCCAGAACGAAGTTTTGTTTTCGAAGAACTCTAACTTCTCCCCAATACCTGTAACTAAAGCAGGTTTCTCAAACAAACAGAATGGCACATCAGCCCCAACTTGTACCGCTAAATCAATCTTCTCTTGAGGCGATAAATTCCATTTAAAAAAGTAATCAAGGTAATTCAACACCGCAGCCGCATCACTACTTCCACCCCCAAGACCCGCTTGAGAAGGAATATGTTTAAACAAACGAATCGCAAAATTCTCTGTAAAATGATACTTTTCACGACATACTTCAATCATCTTAAGTAGTGTATTCTTCTCAGGATGAATTAAGAAATTTGGGACACATTCAAAACGCATTTCATGATGAACATTGATATCAATCAAATCATGAAGTTGAATTGGAACCATAATACTCTTTAGCTCATGATACCCATCTTCACGTTTAGATGCGACATCTAAGCCCAAGTTAACCTTAGCGTACGCTCGACATTTCATAGAGTTCTCTCCATTGTGCTAAGGTAAGTGCTTCACCACGTACTGATTCAGACAAATTCATTTTGATTAATGAATCTTTAATATCATATGAATCTTTCATATTATTCACTAAAGTCTTACGACGCTGTGTAAAACCCTTTTTCACAAACTCAAAGTAATCCTTCATATCATTGATATCTATATCTTTACGTCTAAGCTGCACAACCGCAGACTCAACATTCGGTGCAGGATGAAATACAGCAGGCGGTACTTTCATGACCATCTTAATATCACATAAAGTCTGTAGGATAATCGTTAACGCATTATAATCCTTCGTATTCACACTCGCATTAAAACGCAAGGCAACTTCTTTTTGAACCATAATCGTCACAACACGTATACTTGGTAAATTTTCTAAGATATGAAAAAGAATCGGAGTCGTAATATAGTAAGGAAGATTCCCAACACAATGGGTTGCGCCAGTCTGTGCAATTTCATCCGCAGATGTCGTTAAGAAATCCTTCTGAATGACGGTAAGATTCTCACGATCCCCTAATCCTTCACTCAAGACCTGGACACAATCTGGATCAATCTCATACGCAATCACTTTATCCGCTTTATTGGAAAGCTGTTCAGTGAGAGCCCCTAAACCTGGCCCAACTTCAATAACCGTTTTACCTTCCACATCCGCTAAACGTGCAATCTTCTCCACCACCGTTGGATCAATAATAAAATTCTGCCCAAAGTGTTTCTTCGCCTTGAGTTGATGTTCGCGTAATATTTTAATCGTTTGTGCATGTGAACTTATTGGTTTTTGCATAGTTGTATGAGCTCTCTTAATTCTTCTTTAGTAATCTGTTTAAACTGACATTGTTTCAAGAATGACTTCGCATTCCCTTCCGCAATAAATAACTGATCTGCACAACACTTTCTGAGTGATTGACTCTCAGGATGACCACTCAAACCTAAATCAATTAAATCATTTAAGGTTAAATCTGAATGTTCATAACTTACGGTCATCACATTCTCTAATGCCTTGAGTAAGATTTCTGCAGAGGCATGTTCGACTCCAACTTTATGTTTATCTCTCGCATCCTTCTGCATCAAATGCGCATGTTTAACATCCGGAATTCGATCTTGTATCCTCTGTCGTATCTTCTTACCTGGTGTATCTGGATCCGTAAACACAATCACACCATTCTCTTTGTGTGCTTCTTCAATCACTTTTAGTGTTTTCTCACTCAAGTAGGATCCTTGTGTCACAAGTATATTTGCCTCTACAATCTTTAATAAGGCTTGTTTATCGTGATAGCCCTCTACCACAATGGTTTCTTTAATTTTCATCGTTGTTATTATATCATTCAAGTCAAAATATGCCTATTTATGATGTCTTATTATACTTTAGACACTTAAAATATAATTAGGAACGATTCTATTGATTCTTATTCTACTTTAATTAAAAAAGACTAAGTCTTCCCTAGTCTTCTCCTTAAAGATAATCTTTAAGTCTTTGATCCAAACAACTTCCCCCCTGCTTGGTACAAACCTAATATAATTAAGAATTCAAGTGAAATCAAATACCTGTCCAAGAAATATCCCAGATAAATAAAAACAGTGTACTCAATACACTGTTTCTAAATTACTTACAAATACGTTCGCCTAATCCGTTCTTAGTCCACTTAAGGAATCCAACAACAGTAACCTTACTATTTGCGGTACGTTTATTCGTCACCACGTTAATATTCTTTTCACTACCCACAAATAGATCCAGTTTGTTTGTTGTGATCGCACTACCACGATCCACAACTAAGGCTAAGAATGGAACACCAGACGTTAATCCCATTCCACTAAAGGTATGATTTGAAATCTCTAGAATTGTACAATTCGGGAAAGCTTTATCCGCTGCCACAATATAATATCCATCATAGGTAATTCCATCTAACCAAGTACCGTTTGATTGACGTACACTTGTACCATTTAATCGAATACCCGCTGATGTCCCCGCTGCACCATCTAAACCAATACCACAACCTGTACAATCATATCCATACTTCGTAATCGATCTTGCGTTGAAATATGCCCCTTTTTGAACAGTCGCACCATATTGGTATATGGTAGGTTTTCCATCATAATAAACTTCTGAATTAGGAATGTATTCTTTTGATAGTAGATTACCCTCACTATCATAGGTTGAACGAAATCGAGTCTCCGTATAGCCAACGCTACCTTCACTCACTTTTGATATTAGCCAAGAATAACCCGTTCGTGTGTTATCCATTGGGTTAAGGACCGTTTTAATGGTTGTCTTATCATAAGTCGTCTCAACGCTCTCTTCAAACGTAAAAGGTGAAACAATGGCAGCACTCAAGATGGTGTTCTCATCTGCTTTTTGTAACACAATGTGTGTACTCTCCGTTGTTTGTGTGCAAGCCGCTAGAAATAGAAGAATTCCCGCAAACCATGCTTTTTTAGTTCTGATCAATCGTTTGTCTCCTTTATCTGATGACTTCGTGATTTTAGCATACCTTTAATCACCTTGGCAAATTTCACCTACTTTTCACACAAAAAACATCTTAAAATAAGGGCTTTCAGACAAAATATATCTCATCAAATGAGTAGGATAAAGATAAAATAGATCATTTTTATGAACATATAACTTGACACTATGTAAAGTTTGTTATACATTTTGTATATACTTATAGTCATTTAGACAAAAAGGAGCACATTTATGTCATACCATGTAAAGAAAACACTCGTAAATATTATCTCAAGTATCGTTATTTTAATCCTATATATCAGTAAATCCTTACCTCTTATAGGGACTCAAACAGACCTAAGAGTATGGGCAATTACGATGTTAGTTCATATCGGAATTGGTGTCGTTTTAACCATTATCCTTCATATTTTATTCCATATTTTCTTATCGGTTGGAATCGCAATTCATGAAAGAGATAAAGGAGACAAGGCAATCGAGAAGTCCATAGAGAATGAAATGGTCGAAGATGAAATGACCAAACTCATTGATCTAAAATCCCTTCAAGTAGGATATGGAATCGCAGGTGTTGGATTTGTGACAGGTTTAATTTATCTCGCTATTGGAAACTCTGCAATACTTGCGATTAATATTATGTTCTTAGCCTTCTTCTTTGGAAGTTTAGTTGAAGGTCTTGTCACTATTTACTTCAACTTTAGAGGTGTCCATAATGGCTAAGAAATTCAAGATCACAAACCAAGTCCGTACACTTCGCTTCTTCGAGAATGAAATGACCCAACAAGAACTTGCGGAAAAAGCAGGCGTCTCACGTCAAACCATCATGGCCATTGAAGCAGGTAAGTATGCACCTACCTTAGAACTTGCCTTTCGAATTGCGGATGCGTTTAACTGCCCAATCACCAAAGTATTTAGTTATGAAATAAAAGAGGATTAATATGAAAGCACTCCATTATAATAAGAAAGAATTTAAATTTATAGAATGTGATAAACCAACTCCAACCGAAACACAAGTACTTATACGAATTGTCAGTACATCACTCAATGCAGGGGATTATCGATTAGTACAACTCAACTCTATCCCAAAATCAGGTATCTTAGGCAATTCAATCGCTGGAATTGTAGAGGAACTTGGACCTCATGTTAAATCTATTAATATCGGTGATCGTGTTGTATGTGATACATCAGATTGCGGATTTGGAGGATTAGCTGAATATATTACGGTGGATGAATCCATCTGCGTAAGTGTTCCTCTCAATGTGTCTCTATTAGATGCGTCCGCATGTCCTGTCGCATCCACAACCGCACTAAACGCATTACGATTAGAGAAACCAATTAAAGAAGATGATCGAGTCCTTATCATTGGCGCAAGTGGTGGTGTTGGAACTTACATGGTTCAACTCGCTAAACAAGCAAAAGCCCATGTGACTTCTGTTGTAAGTACACATAATATGGATCAAGCTCGAGACTTAGGTTCTGATATCGTATTGAATTATAAGAAAGATGATATCACTCAATTGAAAGAAACATATGATCGTATTATTGTAATTAATGGTTCATATCCATTATCCTTTTATCAAAGTCATCTAAAACCGAATGGTTTATATGTCATGGTTGGTGGACCAATAAAACAGTTTATAAAGAATCTAATCTTATGTCCTCTTTATTCCTTGGGTAATAAAAAGTTTAGAATCTTGAATTCTAAATCAAATATATCTGATTTACAGGAAATCATTCAACTCATTTCAAACAAGAAAATTAAACCAATTATTGAGAAAGTCTACCCTTTTGATAAAGCTATCGAAGCTTATCAAGAATTTGAGAAGGGACATTCTAAAGGTAAGATTGTCATCCAGATATCACATGAATCATAGTAAATAGACGATACTTCGTCTATTTTATTTATTCACTTCAACAAAGACATTCCATTTACAAATAATTATCATAAAACAAAAACAAGTGAGATATCTCACTTGTTTATACATACTTTTTTAAAAACTGAATAATTTTCTCCATATTCTCATCTGATTCAAATTCAGGAGTTCCATGATCGGCTGTCTCTAATATTTCAAACACAACTCGATCATCCCCAGCAACTTCCTTGATACGATTAACTAAATGTATGGATTGTTGGTATGGCACAAGATGATCTAAACGACCATGTTGGATATAAAATGGTGGAATATCTTCTGAAACATAATATGCTGGATCAGCTTTTCTCAAATAATCATTTGAAATTCGATGAATTGGAATCCCCATATACCTTGACTCAGGTGAATCATCTAAACTATGATCACAAGGCCCTAAATTATTGTTTCTTAATTGTGAATCCATCTCTGAGAACAAAGTTGGACCAAACCAATCCACAACAGCCTTAACTTTTGAATCTACAATCCCAAAATATGGACAATCTTTCTCAAACTCAATAACATGAGCAGATGTACCTACCATTGCACATAGATTCCCCCCAGCAGATCCACCAACTACCGCAATACGACTACTGTCTATATTTAACTCTTTTGAATGAACTTTCAAATATCGAATTGCTGTTTTAACATCTTGAACTGCTGCAGGAAATATTGCCTCTCCACTCAATCGATAATTTATACTTGCGACTGCAAATCCATCATCCAATAATCTCAAGAATGGATTTAATTGATGGTCTCGTTTATCCCCTTTAACAAATGCACCACCATGAATATGAACAACTAAAGGATAATTTATATTTTTGTCTATTGGATAATATAAATCAAGCTTTTGCGCTTCACTTATCACATCATATGAAATATCTAATACTTTATGAATAATGTGCTCAGTATTCGCAAGTTTTTTTGGTTTAATTATTATGCTCTTATTCTCAGGCATATTCACCTCTTCTATTTGTTTTCAACTGTAAAATTTAAAGCTCTTCCAAATACAGAGGTTTTTATAGTTTGTTTAATCAAATCAACTGATCTATCATAATCAATCACTTGATTAAATCGAATTTGTATCCCCTCTTTACTATGAAACATAAATACTTGTTTATTCTCAATTTCTATCTGTGTCACTAATTCAATGATCTCTTTCTGCCTAAGACCACTATAAACTATTAACATTTCTACTCTTTACCTTCTTGACGTAGGATTTGTTTATCGTAAAGACGAACAAACGGATAAATTAGCGCCATAGCAAGTGGAATAGCCAATAATTGCCATAAAGCTAACATCCAATTTCCTTGAACAATACCATATAAGACAACTGGCATCTGCATTGGAATTTGAGCACCAGATAGAGCTGGAACTAAACCAGATGTAAACCCTAGATAGAAAAATACATTAGTCACAATAGGTATTAATAATACAGTAGGTATAAACATAATAGGATTCAGTACAGTTGGTAACCCAAACACCATTGGTTCACCAATATTAAATAAAGCGGCAGGCATACCTACTTTGGCAATATTTTTTAATTGAGATGATTTACTGAATAAATAAACCGTTAACAAAATCGCAAGTGTTGATTGACCAACAGCGGTTAAGAAACTCATCCCCATATAGGTTGATACTGGTTGACCTGCAGCTAAATCTGCTAAACGTTGCATGTCTAATCCTATCCAAATCGGAATCATGACTGAACCTACTACGTTAAATCCATGGATTCCAAACCACCATAATAGTTGAATTAAAACGGTAGCGATTATATATGCTGTGAAAGATGAACCTAACCCAAGTAATGGACCTTGTAGAAACTTAAACACAAGCTCATGTATACTTCCATAACTGGAATTACCGAATAATGCTGCTATAACAGTCACAACTGTAGCACTTGCTAAAGCAGGAATTAATGCTGCGAACGAGCGTGTAACATAAGGAGGAACTCCATCCGGCATTTTGATAACTAAATCTTTCTTAACGATAAATGCAACAAACTTTGATACAAGTAACGCAACGATTAGAGAAACGAACAATCCTTTAGCCCCTAACCAATCAAAGTTATACATTGATACAATCGCATGTCCTTCACCCGTTTGTACGAATGGAGTAAGAATAAAGAATGATAGTAAGGCAATTAAGCCAGTTGATAAAGGATCCACTTCATCCATTTGTGCATGATTATATGCCACTAAAAATACTGTATAAAGACTCATTAACCCTAATGTAATGTAATAAGGAATCATAATAAACTTCTGAACACCTGATGAAATAACAAAATCTAAATAAGCTTGAATTGGAAAATTCGCAACTAAATACGCAATAGATCCTACAATTGTAACCGGTAAAAGCGCTAAGAATCCTCTTGATACCGCTTGTAGACTTTTATTTGATGAAATCTTCTCTGATATAGGCAATAAATACTTCTCTAAAACACTTATAAGTTTATCCATAAATTTCTTTCCCTTGAAAGCCCTTTCTACTCATAAGATAACATATATTGTAATGTATTACAATATATTTATTTTATGTAATACATAACATTTTAGAGTATTGTATATAAAAACCTCTTTTTCAAGAGGTCTCTTTATCGATTAATGTAGTAGAATAAAATCTCATTAAATAACGAAAATACAGGTACACCATCCAATAACGATTGACTCTTCAAATTCGTAATGGAAGGTAACACAATACAATGAGTCGCTTGTTTATTTAGATCTGAGTCAGGATTCATCGTAATTAAAATTGTTTTTACATTCGAACTTTCCGAAAACTGAAAGGCGAATCGAGCAAGTTGAGTATGTGCACTTACAGAGAAAATTACAAATACATCCTCAGATAAGTCCAACATATCAATCGTTCTTAATTCTTCAACAGAATCATGTGTACTCGTATTAATTCCAAACATAAGTAAAGCATAATACAATTGTCTCGCACTTAATGAACTATTAATCGCACCTATGATACGTACATGTTTTGAATGTTTTATCAACTCTACAACCTTTATCAATAAATCTTCACTCACAAACTGAGGAATCAAGTTAAATATATCTTGATAACGATTAATCACTTTAGAGATATCATTTTCAGTACTATCCTGACGACTAATTGTTTTTTGTTGTCCATTTACATATTTAACACATTCATATTTAAATTCATTATATCCACCAAACCCAATTTTCTGACAAAACCTTAAAATTGTCGGTTTAGATACACCAATCAACTCTGCCAGTTCTGTTAGTGATTTCTCTTGTACAGAATGTAAATTATCAAGCAAAAGATCACAGACCTTTAATTCACTTTTTGTTAGAATACTTCTTTTTGAATGAATATTTGATAAGAAATCCATTTATTTCATACCACCCTTTATCTCTACTCTCTAAATTATGTAACATTTCTTCTCACAATACAATAAAAGCCTATTTCATAAATATTGTTTATAGTACTTTTTACTTTATTCTTAATTTATGATACAAATAACCTAACAATCATTGGGGGACATATGATTCAAATAATCGCAAAAATAATCGATTTTATTATTCTTCTTACTCTTTTAATCGTACTTATTCACACCATTCGTTATTTCAAACTTGCTTATCAATCACAAAATCTTATTAATAATAAAATACTTCGTTTCATTGTATCAGTGTTTATATCTCTATTTCATGGGATATCCGTTATCTTTGGAGCACCTTACATCAAGGATGAACAAAATTAAAAGGAGAATTCTCCTTTTTTTAGTCAACTAATCGTTTATAGTTATTTTCTAAGATAATACTTAATTCATCTAGTGATATATTTCTGAGTTCTGCGATCGTCTTTGCGACTTCTACTACGTAGAAACTCTCATTCCGTTTACCTCGATAAGGATGAGGAGTAAGATATGGACTATCTGTCTCTATAAGTAGATAGTTTATATCAATATACTTCGCGACATCTTTTGGGACATGTGCATTCTTAAATGTGACAGGTCCTGCAAGTGAGATATAATACCCTAATTTAATGAACTCACGTGCCATCTCTAAGCTACCAGAAAAACAATGCATAATTCCTTTACGATTGGCAGGATGTGCCTTTAAGATTTCATAGGTTCTTTTAGACGCATCTCGAGTATGAATACTAATGGGTTTATTCAGTAAATTAGCCCATACAATCTGTTTTATAAAGAGTTCTTCTTGAAGTTTATGAATTTCAGGATCTTTGTCCCAATAGAAATCTAAACCGATTTCTCCAACCAGTTTTACTTTATCATCCTTCATAAGCTCAAACATCTTGTCATAATCCTTAGGACTCGAAATATCCCCAGGATGAAAACCAATAGCCACATCAAACATTTCATTTGAATGAGCTAATTGTAGAGCTTTTTCTGCACCTTCAATTTCACATCCAATTAATACAATCTTATGAACATGGTTTTCTTGTGCTCTTAGAATCACATCTTCTATATCATCTTTAAACTCATCCTCAGCTAGATGTGCATGTGTATCAATCCATCTCATAGACTTCAGTCCGAGCTAACATATCATGTAAAGAAGAATGTTTATCTTTAACTACCATAATCACAAGAGAAAGGATCGTAAGAATAAACAAGAAAGATTGAGAAAATAACGCTTTGAATATGGTACGTAATATAAATCTAAAATTAGACACATCCGAATCAATCGATCGAACTCTAAGATTCATAAAATACTTACCAATGGTTGTCTTAAACGCAATCAAACCAATCGATTCATATAGGATATACACCACAACCGAAGTCACTGAAAACGCCCAAAATGGATGTCTCAAGAATCCCATAAAAGGGAGAAGACTTAGGATAAGTCGTATAAACCCAAACACAAGTGAAAGGACTAAGCTTGGTATGCCAACGATTAATCCATCAATACAATACGCAATAATTCGTTTAATTGTAAGTTCCATATTATTTCCCTAAACAGAAACGACTGAATATTTCATCGTTTATCGTTGTATCAGAAGACGTACTACCAATCGCATGAAGCGCTTGATAAGCCTCTCTTAAATCTATATTAATCAAATCTATTTCATTTTCAAGTTCAATCGACTCAATTGCTTGATTCATCGCAACTAATGCCTGAATCGCGAGCCCAATCGTACGTTGTGTGCTAAGTACTGGACGCTTGAATACAAATTGATGAGGTTCATATCGTTCATTGATCACATCAATCAATGATTTAATGTCTTTATTCATAGCACTAATCTCTAATCGATTCGATTTGGAGGCTAAATCACTCTTATTGTGCACTAGTAATACTTTAGATGGATCAATCTTATGATAAATCTCTTTCTCTTCTTCATCCATATCCTTCTGTGCATCCACTAAGAATAGGATTAACTCAGCTTCATCAATCATCTTATACGTCTTATCAATCCCTAACTTCTCTACCACATCATCACTTTGACGAATTCCAGCGGTATCCAAAAGATGTAAGCTCACATTCTTGAGTCGTACGGTCCCCTCAACAACATCTCTTGTCGTACCCGGAATATCCGTCACAATCGCTTTATCTTCATTAAGAAGCGCATTAAGTAAAGAAGATTTACCTACATTGGGTTTACCAATAATGGCTGTCTTAATCCCATTCTTCATTTCAATTCCACTCTTGGATTCTTGTACAATCACTTCAAGTTTATCTTTGAAATCTATACATAATGGCAATAATGTTTGTCTTGTCATCTCTTCGATATCATATTCTGGATAATCGATATTAACTTCAATATGCGCAATAATACCCAATAACTCTTCTTTTAATGGATCAATCAGTGTCTTAAGAGATCCTTTTAATCCTGCAATCGCAAGTTGAGCACTTTGTTCACTATCCGCATAGACTAACTCATTGATGGATTCAGCCTGACTTAAGTCAATTCTTCCATTCATAACAGCTCTTTGTGTGAACTCTCCGTTATACGCTAATCGAGCACCTAACCCTAAGACTAATCCCAATATCTTTTGAGTAATGTATACACCCCCATGACATTGTATTTCCACAATATCTTCACGGGTATAACTACGAGGTCCTTTCATCACTAAGACAATAACTTCATCCACAATAATATCTGTTAATGGCTCATGCACAAAACCATAGGTAATCCTATGGTCCTGATTGATTAAACTTTTTTGTATTAACTTCTCTGTAATTTCGACCGCACGATCCCCACTTAAGCGAATAATCGACACCGCTTGAGTCGTTAATGCGGTAGAAAGTGAAACGATCGTATCTTGTATCATATTAATCTTCCAATGCGTTCATCAAATCCAGTAAACGATTTAAATCTTCTTCTGAATCAAAATGAATCTGTATTTTAGATCCTTCTATCTTAACTTTTGTTTGTAGTTTATTACGAAGAAGTTGTTCAGCGTAATCAAAACGATGACTAACCACTTTATCCTGCTTAGGCTTCTTCTTCATCAGTGCCTCAACTTCACGAGCACTTAATTTCTCTTTCACTATACGCTTCGCAATCGTTTCAACTAAACTCTTATCTTCACAACTAATCAAAGGTTTAACTTGACCCATGCTTAATTCTTGATGGTATAACATTTGAATCACAGACTCAGGTAATTGGAATAAACGTAGTGTGTTTGTAATATGCACACGACTCTTACCCACCTTCTTACCTAATTCTTCTTGTGTTAAACCCAAACGTTCAATAAGGGTTTGGTAAGCTTTTGCCTCTTCGACTACATTTAAATCTTCACGCTGAATGTTTTCAATCAAAGAAACTTCCATCATTTGACGATCATCAAAATCAAGGATAATGGCAGGAATACGTTCTAAACCAACCTGCTTAACCGCTCTTAATCGTCTTTCACCCGCAATGAGTTGGTACCCACTGACAGACTTGCGAATTAGAACAGGCGTAAAAACACCATGTTCCTTGATGGACATTGCCAATTCATCAATACGATCTTGATCAAAATGTTGTCTAGGTTGATAAGGATTTGGATGAATGAGCTTTACTTCTATCTCTTCAGAACCATGCCCACTGTGTTGAATCTCTTCTAACACCGTTGAAACATTATCCCCAAAGATTGCCTCTAATCCTTTTCCTAATCCCTTTTTCTTCTCGGCCATTATTTCACCCCTTCATTTTGTTGGATGACTTCTTTTGCCAAAGCGGCATACGCACGTGCCCCTTCTGAACGCACATCATACTCAAAAATACTTTGACCACGTGATGGTGCTTCAGAAAGTTTAATATTACGAGGAATAAACGATTTATAAACTCTTTCTTTAAAATACTTACGAACTTCTTGTTGGACTTCTACACTTAACTTTGTACGTGCATCAAACATCGTTAATAAGATACCTTCAATCATCAGTTTCGTATTAAATAATTTTTGAACTAAACGAATCGTAGATAAAAGTTGAGTTAAGCCCTCTAATGCATAATATTCACATTGAACAGGAATAATCACAGAATCAGCCGCAGTTAATGCGTTCGTATTTAACAATCCTAAAGAAGGAGGACAATCAATCACAATATAATCATAGTGATCACGAACCTCATCCAACTTATTCTTTAATAATTTCTCACGACCTACTTTATACTCCACCATTTCTAGATCAGCTCCTGCTAAATCAATCGTCGCAGGAATGAGCGTCAATGGAGGTTGTTTTAAATTTATCTTTGCTTGATCAACTGTTTTATCACTCATCACGACATCATAAATACTGTGATGAATGGACTCACGCGCTGCCCCAACGCCTTGGGTACTGTTCGCTTGCGGATCAAAGTCTACCAGTAATACTTTCTTGCCTAAATAAGCGAGACCAGACGCAAGATTAATACTGGTTGTTGTTTTACCAACCCCACCCTTTTGATTCGCAATCGCAATAATTTTACCCATATTAACCTCTTTCTACTTCGGAAACCTCAATACTATTTCAACATGATCCTCTGAGTCCTTCTCAGCCATATCAACCATGATTCCAGTCTTCTTAATCATTTGTACCGCCGCATGCACGGTATTTAAAGCGACACGTAAATTACGAGTAATCCCACGCGTCACATTCTTCTTCACTTTCTTCTCTTCCTTATGATGTTCCACAAGCGCTTCGGTTTGTTTAACGTTAAGGTTTTGTTCAGTGATTTTTTTATACACATCGAGTTGTTTCTTTGGATCCATACCCAATAAAGCTCTCGCATGACGTTCTGTAATCTGATGATCACTAACTGCTGCTTGAATCTCTTCAGGTAACTGGAGTAAGCGAATCTTATTCGCAACACTGGATTGTGATTTTCCAATCTTAGCCGCAATTTTCTCTTGTGTTAAAGCATGTGTATCAATCATAATCACAAACGCTTTAGCTTCTTCGATTGCGGATAAATCTTCTCTTTGAATATTCTCAACTAAAGCCATTTCAGCCATTTGACTATCATCCACATCCAACACGAAACAAGGTATCGTCTCAGATTGTAAGTATGACATCGCACGATAACGACGCTCACCCGCAATAATCTCAAAATGTTCACCATTCTGTCTTACCGATATCGGTTGAATTAAACCATTTTCTTTAATCGATTCAGCGAGTTCTCTAATCGCATCTTCTTTAAAAGTTAAACGTGGTTGGTAACGATTGGATACAATTTTATTTAAAGGAATATCTCTTGTTTGTTTCATATTATAGAACTTTCTTTTTAATTTGTGCATACGCTCTTGGATACTGAGTCGGCGTTTTATCTAATTTAGTCCATTCTAAATTAAATCGTTGTCCAGCATTCGGTAAACTCTGTGCATGAACCATTGTATCACTAAGCTTCAATATTTTTATCGCATTTTTCGCGTCATTGATTTCTTCTTGTGCATTTAAGCCCTTCATCGCAATCATCTTACCCTTCACTTTAAGCAAAGGAACCGATAATTCCATTAACATACTCAACTTTGCGACCGCTCTCGATGTACAAACATCATACGTTTCTCTCAAATCTTGACACTCTTCTGCTCTACGATTAAGCACATTCACATTTGAAAGACCTAATTCTGATATAACTTGTTTTAAAAACTGACAACGTTTCCCTGTCGGTTCTATTAAATCAAATTGACAATCATCTCTTACAATCGCTAAACACAGTCCTGGAAATCCAGCTCCACTTCCAATATCCGCAACAGTAGAACCCTGTGGAATAAGTGGCTCAATCAATAAACAGTCCATAAAATGTTTCTCACGAACTGCTTCATCTTGATCAATCGCAGTTAAATTCATCACTTTATTGACTTCAACTAATCGTTTTAGATAGATCTCAAATAACTCTGATGTGTGTTTTGCCTTATCTCCATATGAAGACAGTAAAAACTGATAAAAATTCTCTTGGCTTAATCCATTTTCCATGGATGTATTATAACAAATAACATCCCCATTAAGAAGACTAAGCGTCCGTCTTTTTACCTTTATTCAAATATGTCTTTAAGACGACCATATCCGCAGGATTCACCCCAGAGATACGTGAAGCTTGCCCTAATGTTAGAGGTTTTATCTTAGACATGCGTTGTTTACCTTCAATCGAAAGATGTGGAATGATATTATAATCCAAATCTTGAGGTATTTTTACATTATCTAAACTATGTAAACGATCGACTTCACGAATCGCTTTTTGAATATATCCTTCATACTTTACTTCTATTTCAGCCATGTTTAATACATCAACAGAATATTTCTCTAATTCAATATATGGCTTAAGTTCAATAATACTGATTCTTGGACGTTTTAAGATTTCATATGCAGTAATACCTTCATTAAAATGAGGATATTCTTTTTCAACTAAGAAAGGATAAATACCATCTTTCATGGTAAAACGCTTAGCCTTTAATGATTCAATCAACTCAGCTAAATCATGTTTCATTTGAGTGACTTTCGCATAACGTTCTTCAGACAATAACCCTACACGATGCCCGTGTTCACTTAAACGCATTTCCGCATTATCATGACGTAATAAAAGACGATGTTCAGCACGTGATGTGAGTAAACGATACGGTTCTACGACCCCTTTAGTCACTAAATCATCAATCATAACTCCAATATAAGCTTCATCTCGATTTAAGATCAGCGGTTCTTTTCCTTGTAGTTTTAAGACCGCATTTATTCCAGCCATGAGTCCTTGACCTGCTGCCTCTTCATAACCACTTGTCCCATTAATCTGTCCAGCACTAAATAAACCAGAAATGGTCTTAACTTCTAAGCTTGGATAGAGCTGTGTTGGATCAATCGCATCATACTCAATCGCATACGCATATTTATCAATCACACAATTCTCAAAGCCTGGAAGTGATCGAATCATCACATCCTGTACATCATGTGGCATGGATGTCGAAAAACCTTGAATATAGGTTGTGTCTAAATGTCTTGATTCTGGTTCTAAGAAGATTTGGTGACGTTCTTTATCACTGAATCGTACAAGTTTATCTTCAATGGATGGACAATAACGAGGCCCAACGCCTTCGACTAAACCTGAATACATCGCAGAACGATTTAAATTCAACTTAATCACATTATGTGTTTCAGGTTGTGTATAGATGAGATAACATGGTACTTGTTCACTTGGATAATCTTCTATTTTAGTATCTAAAGAGAAATGAATAAAATGATCATCTCCTGGTTGAATGAGTCCTTGACTAAAATCAATCGAATTTGTCTTAATTCGAGGAGGTGTTCCTGTCTTTAATCTAAATGTCTTTAATCCTAATAAACGAAGAGATTCAGATAACTTGTTGGTTGTGCGCATATTATCAGGTCCAGAGCTCGTCGATGTATTTCCCACTAATATCTTAGAACTCATATACGTTCCACTGGTTACGATGACCGCATCTGCAGAAATGAATCCACGCTTTTCACATTGGATTCCCTTCACAACACCGTCTTCTACCACAATGCCTTCTACCATATCTTCCACAACGTCTAAATTTTCTGTGTTGTGTACAATATCATGCATCATCTTTGAGTATTCTATTTTATCGGATTGTACACGTAAACACTGTACACCCGGTCCTTTTGTGCTATTTAGTAATTTAAACTGTAAAGCGGTTTTATCCGCTGTGATTCCCATTTGACCCCCTAGGGCATCAATTTCTCGAACTACGATTCCTTTTGCGGGTCCACCAACTGATGGATTACATGGCATAACCGCTATTTTAGACGCATCCATGGTTAAAAGACTGGTCTTTACACCCATTCTTGCGCTTGATAATGCGGCTTCTACGCCAGCGTGTCCTGCTCCTATTACGACAATATGCATATGTTCACCTTTTGCCTTATTATAATACCATAGACGTCAATAGGCACGTGATATGACACATTTTGTTTAAAGTGGTAAACTAGTTAAAGAGGTTAAATATATGTTAAATGAACAATTACTAAACGTCGTTAAGTCGATGCAAAAAGCAGAGATTACAGGCTATCACTCCTATCAAATGATCGCAAAGAAAGTTAAAGATCAACACAATAAATCCCTTATCCTAAAAATGGCAGGGGAAGAGATGAAACATTACCATATCTGGAAGTCTTACACAAAGATGGACATTAAACCAGATCGCCTTCAACTCTTAATCTATTCCATTTCTAACTTTGTGTTTGGATTTACTTTCACACTTAAGATTATGGAAAAGTTAGAAGATAAGGCTAATGCTCAATATGAAAAATACAGCGCTGATCTTCCTGAGGCAAAACACATCTCAGAAGAGGAAGAAGCACATGAAAAAGAACTCATCGCAATGTTGGATGAAGAACGTCTTCAATACGTTGGTTCGATGGTTCTCGGATTAAATGATGCCTTGGTTGAATTAACCGGTACACTAGCGGGTCTTAGCTTAGCTCTACAAAACACAAAACTAATCGCATTGTCTGGATTAGTAACAGGTATCTCCGCAACACTATCCATGATGAGCAGTGAATACCTTTCATCAAGAAGTGAAGGCGCTGATCATCCATTTAAAGCAGCCACCTATACAGGTATTATGTATATTGCGGCGGTCATACTATTAGTTCTACCGTACCTATTATTTGATTCTGAACACTATCTTTGGGCTTTAGCTACTATGTTAATTATCGTAATCCTTATTATCTTAGTCTTTACGTATTATGTATCAGTCGCACAAGATTTACCTTTCAAGAAACGTTTCTTAGAAATGGCTACGATTTCAATCTCCGTTGCGGCAATCGCATTCGTCATCGGGGTTATCGTTAAACAAGTACTCGGTATTGATGTATAAGCACTTCGGTGCTTTTTTTATATCGATAACGAAAAAAGGTAGAATTCTACGATATTTCGTTATACTCTACCTTTTTATAGATTATTTATTTAAGTGATATGCTTCTCCAGGTGCAAGTATTCTAATCCTCTCAGGATTAACAACTTTGTTCATTAGATCTGCAGGATTCGCATTAAATGGAGTCATATCTGGCGCATCTACTGTTCCCCAATGGCATAACAGTAGTTCACTATTCGGGTAAGTGTTTGCCAGCTTAACCGCATTATCAAATCCAATATGCCAAGAACTATCAGAGAAATCAAAGAAAATTACATCAGGTTGAGGCATTAATAATTGTTCAGGAAGTAATCGTGAATCTCCAATAGCCCATATACTTCCATCAGGTGTATCTAACCAATAACCACAATAATCTTCGAATGCATATGTTCGATTATACTTAGGATTTCCATTCTTCCAGGCATGATCAGCTGGTGTTAGTTTTACTGAAATATCACCTATTTTAAATGTATCATTAATATCATGTCCAAATGAATGATACCCCTCATCAAGTAAACTTGCCACAAACTTTGGCGCATGAAATTCATCTGTTACATGTTTTAAAACTTCTAGTGTGGCTCGACTTAAGTGATCATTATCATCATGTGTTATTAATATCGCATTTAAATGTGGTACATCTTCTGGTTGAATTGGAGCCTCTCTTAATAAAGGCATATCAAATCCTTTCAATAATGGGTCAATCATAATACATGTACCATGTGAATTTATTAGATGACTTGAATTCCCTAACCAACGAATTTCAGTATGATTAATCAATGAGAATGCATTTTCTTTAAAAAACTGTGTTTCAGGCGCAATAGCTTGATATTTTTTATCGATTGTCATAATTTACCTCTCTGTTAATACTAATTTTAACCCTAATCCATCCACAATTCTCAGTAAAGTATCCATATTTGGTATATGTTTTTCATTCTCTAATCTTGAAATAGCTTGTTGGGAAACATGTGTTTTTTTCGCAAGTTCTGATTGTGTAATATTAAGCTTTTTTCTTACCAATACAATTTGTTCAATCAGTTCGTATTCTTTTTTTACCTGATTAAAATGATAACTAACCTCCTGATTAGATCGTTCCTTATCTAGTATTTCTTTTATACTTACTTTTTCAAATGGCATATTAACCTCTCTATCCTATTTCTTTTGATTGATTTATAAAAATGTATAATCATTATTTTCCGATTATATGAACATCAAAAACATTATACATCATATTTGATGTATATATCAATATCAGTTACTTACCTTTCGATACTCTATACGGTGGCTTGATAAAAAGTCCTATTCATTCTAAATTACTTATTCATTGAATGATGAACTACTACTAACCCCAGGCAACTTAACATAAATATAAAACCAAAAATAACATAATAACTTTGAAATAGATCCATTATTAATCCAGAAAACACAATTCCTAATATCGCTCCTAATCCATATGCCGTAAATACTATCCCATAGTTTTTACTATATCCATATGAACCAAATAATAATCTAGTCGCATTTGGCGCAATCGATAACCACGCTCCTAAATTTAACCAATAGATTGAGAAACTAATTATAAATATTATGGATAACTCTATTCTTAAGAATAAAAGTAAAAGGGATGAAATAAGGATTAAGCTATACGATAGATTCATCGCAAAGCGTATAGAATAACGATCTATGATTAACCCAAAAAGTGGTCTTCCTAGTCCATTTAATATGGCAAATAAACTCATTAAGGATGCGACTGTAATTGAATCCAACTTAAACAATACAATCCCAATCTTGCTTGTTAATCCTATGATCATTAAACCAATCATTGTGCCTAACACAAAATTTAAATAAAGATGTTTGAATTCACTCGTCTTTAAAATAGGATAATCCCAATTAAGTTCACTTTTATTCTCAACATATTTCAATGGAATAAATAAACTAATAAATAAGAGTATCACAAACATAATATAACTTATCATTCTAAATGAACTCATTAATCCATATGTTTGAATTAAATATGCCCCTAATGGAGCTGTAATTAAAGGAGATAAACCAAAACCAACAAGGATAATCCCAACTACAAATCCAATTTTTTTCTCAAACCATAAATTAACATTTTGAATTGGAACTCCATACATTAAGCCAACCCCTGTACCACCAATAACCCCATAAGTAATGGTTAGTATGTAAATATTAGATGAAAGAGATGACAAGAAATACGCAGATGCGACAAGAAAACATCCTAAAACTAATAGAAATCTAGGATTAAATCGTTCAATATATCTCCCTGAGATAAACATAGAGATTGAATAAAAAGCTAATGCGAACATGTATGGTAATCCACTAAGTGTTGTATTCACATTAAAATAAGCTTCAATGGATAATCGAAAAACACTGTAAGAATAAACAGAACCTAAACTCATCATCATCACAAAACTAAGTAATACAAAGATCCAAGCTTTAGTATGATTCTTCATACTAACCTAAACTTCCCCGAATCTTACCCATCTTCACAATCCATTCATTTAAGATTTTCTGTTCTTCTTGAGAATCTTCAAACAAGTCTTTTTGACGTCCCATTAGATGTAAGATAATCGGACGGGTTGATTTAAGTAAAGTATGATAAAACTCATCTTCATTCAATTCATTCTCAATCTTCTGAATCTCTAATATTTCACATGCTAATTCATAATCTTCGATATACTCCAATCTTACACTTTCATCCACAATTCCTCTCGATACACGCGTATTGAGATACTTCTGCGCAAATATAAGATCATTTTTAAGCTGTGGATAATACAGTAATAATTGTTCAATCCCTTCTTTTCCAAATAAAGTTAATATTTCTTTTAATCCTCTACCAACCCCAATAAATTCTGGAGGTAACCCTAAGGTATACAATGCGGCAGTAAATGAAATAGCCCGTGGAACTGTACAATGAACATTGGTATCGATACTTAATAATCGCTTTTTGAGTGTTTCACTTTGAACGAGTTTCGCTATTTCTTCTAAATTCGCTATTTCACGTATATATTCCAATCCGGATTTAGTACTGGATAAACGATCTCTATTCTTAGGAATGGTCTGTGATATTTTTTCTACTGTATTTATTAACTTAATAAATGAAGCCATATAATACTGGGTAAAAATTCCAATGTACTCTTTCATTTGTTCAATGTCTGACAAACTAAAATGTCTCTTTAAATCAACATGTATATTATCCTTTAAACTATTTACCACTTTTTTAGTCTTACTATCTCCATGATCATAACGAAGTCCCGATTGAATTGTATAGGTCTTAATTCCTGCGTAGGTTGAATACATGGAATCAATATTCTCAAGGGTCAAATGCCCTCTAAATGGGAGTGAACCACAACCTAAAATTGGCGCAACATTCACATTATTTAATTTACCCCACTTCAATGAATGATCAATCGCTATCACAACAGCTAAAACAGATGAAACCATACCATAAGACATAGCAGAATCAGATCGAGCAAACATAAGTCTTAAATCCTGTAACTCGACTCCTTTATTCATTAAATCTCTAGCATATTCTTCTAATATAGAATCCACATTAACAAGTGCAGGAACACTCTCAATCAAAGGAATCACACGAATACTATTCATTGGGAATTGAATATCATAATTCTTGTTTCCTAATTCAATCACAGAATTAATACGCTCTTGAATTTGGATAACTTCACTCCCAGACTCAATCATTGGGACAATTGTCTCCGTAATCGCAATATCCTGCATTTCTTTATACGCTAATATATTGGTTTCTACTAATGACATAATACTCATAAGTTGTCTAAAAATAGGTTCTTTCTTAGCATTTGGGATACGAGGTGTCACGAAAATATCTTTACCAGGGATTAATCCTTTCTGAATTAAACCTAAAGTAATTTGTGATGTTTGATGATAAGGCGTTAACTTGCCTTCGAAATCAATCATGATTTCTTCGATGCCTAACCCACCTTTTGATTGTGAACTCAAACTATGGAATGCTTCTTCGGGTTCTTGTTGGACCGTAATATAACGATCCGCATTATCTGGGTGTTGGGTTGCTAGACTGGTTGGTATTTTTCTCATAATTCTTTCCTCATAGTTGTAAATAAAAAAGCCAATAAAAACATCTGTTTCTATTGGCTTACATTCAACTGGTTATAACCTTTTGATTTGTCTTCCGATTACTTCTTAATTAATTCTTCAATATCTTGGTCTACAATAATCACAATGACCTTCTCACCTGTTTTTGTACTTACATCAGAGTATGTACTAATCACATTCACAGGTATCACTGATTTAATTGCGTCTTCTAGATTTATACGTGCATTCTCAAATAAAGCCGTTCTGACCTTTTTAATGAGATCCACACCTTCTTTATTTTGAGCTAAACTTTTTTCTGAGTTACTTAAAAATCCTTTGATTCGTATTACAATCATATCTTGAAAAATAATAGAACGAATCTTTTCAGGACCTCTTCCCATTTGTTCTATTTCAAACTTACTTATCGCTTCGCTAATTTTCGATTCAATTTGTCCTTTTGTCATAAAACATCCTCTTTACTGTTTATTTACTTACACTAAAGTAACTAAACTATGTCTCGTATTTTAACAAAACCATTCATGATTTACAACAGTTATTAAATAACAAAAGTTATTCTTCTTAATCCTAACTTAATACCCCATATTTTATATTAGAAGTGTGAAATACTTGCATAGTTTAATTGAATGTACTACTATAATAGTACAGTAGTACATTAAGGAGATCCTATGATAAGTCTAAGCTCACTCAGTCGCACACCGATTTATCAACAAATCATCGAACAAATCCTAGCGCAAATTGCGTGTGGAGCTTTAGTTCCTGATCAACAGTTACCTGGCGTTCGTAATTTAGCGAACGATTTAGGCATTAATCCAAATACCGTTGTGAAGGCCTATACTGAACTTGAGATGAATGGATATATCTATTCACTTCAAGGAAAAGGGTCATTTGTGAAGAAACGGGATGGCGATAATAATCTTGTATCCATTAAGCTAGAGGAAGTTGAGAAAGATTTAAATATCTTATATCAATTAGGTATTCAGAAAT
>Ga0209207_1000332_pt1 | contig 31126 bp, 31 predicted proteins | sample SaghotsprinmetaG_FD_184140 | JGI IMG/M metagenome (GOLD analysis project Ga0209207, IMG submission 184140) | Hot spring microbial communities from South Africa to study Microbial Dark Matter (Phase II) - Sagole hot spring metaG (SPAdes) (version 3) | ecosystem: Environmental > Aquatic > Thermal...
CTCGGGGCGGCCCTTCGTTTTCTTGAGAGGACGGGCGACGCGCCCATCGCTGGACCAGGGCGATGCGCACGGACTCGAAGCCGCCCGAAAACGGCCGCTCGCGCGCGTGTAGGCCGCCAGGCCGCCTCATGGAAAATCCGGGTTCAACTGCGGTTTTTAGGGTCATTTCATGAAAACGATACAGGGACGCTGCGGCGGGCGTCATTCATCCCCGAGCAAGGCCTCCACCCTATACAGGGCGATCAGGCCACGCACGCTTTCGGGCAATCCACGCAGGGCCAGCGGCCGGCCCGAGGCGGCGGCCCGGCGGCGCCAGGCCAGCAGCAGGCCGACCGCGGCCGAATCGACATGCTCCACGCCGGATAGATCGAACGTCGTGCAGCCGGCGGCGAGGGCACGCTCGCCCTCGGCCAGCATCGCCTTCGCCTCGGCCAGCCCCAGCCGACCGGAAAGCCAGCCTGTTTCATTTTCGATGCTCAGTGGCATGGTTTTCGCAAGGATTCAGCGCGGCCCGGCGTTCTGCTGGTTGCGGCGGGCGAGACTGGCGATGAGACCGTCGATGCCGGAGCGGCGGACCTCGGAATTGAACGAGTTACGGTAGACCGTGACCAGACTGACGTTGTCGACCAGCACGTCGAACACCTTCCAGGAGTCACCCTGACGAGCCATGCGGTAATCGATGATGATGGGGGGCACACCGGGCTTGGTCACCTCGCTGCTCACGACCACCTCGGTATCGTCCGGCTGCATGCGCACCGGTCGAAACTGGATGCGGTAATCGGCCACACTGCTGATCGAGGCCGCATAGGTACGCACCAGCATGGCGCGGAACTGCTCGACCAAGGCCTGGCGCTGCTCCGGGTTGGCCTGGTTCCAGTTGCGCGCCACCGCCAGCCGGGTCATCTGTTCGAAATCGAAATGAGGCAGGATCTTGGCCTCGACCAATGCATGCAGTTTGGCCGGATTGCCACTCTTCACCTCCTGATCCATGCGCACGATGCGCAGCACCTCGTTGGTGGTATTGCTCGCCAGAGACTCCGGCGAGACCTGCGCCCAGGCCATGACCGGCGAGCTCAGACACAGCGCCAGAACAAGGCGCATCAGGATTCGGCTTGAATTCGTCATCACTTCCACATCCTTTCGTTCCATATGGAGATTTTCAGGATGAAACACCCTTACTTCTCGGCCCCGCCCTGCTGGCTGAACAGGAACTGGCCGATCAGGTTTTCCAGCACCACCGCCCCCTGGGTGATGCGCAAAGTTTCGCCGGCTGCGATCATCTTGTCCTCGGCGCCGGCCTCGAGGGCGATGTACTGTTCGCCAAGCAGGCCCGAGGTCATGATCGCGGCACTGGTGTCGATCGGGAAACGGTAGGCCGCATCCAGCCACATCACCACTTCCGCCTCGTAATAGTCGGGATCGAGACGGATATCCGCCACCCGACCGACCACCACACCGGCGCTCTTCACCGGCGCGCGTGGCTTCAAGCCGCCGATATTGGCGAAGCGGGCCTTGATCACATAGCTGTCACGGCTTTCGAAGCCGCCCACATTGCCCACCTTCAGCGCCAGGAACAGCAATGCGCCGATTCCGGCCAATACAAAAAGGCCCACCCACAGGTCCAAGGTCGTTCTCTGCATGTTTTACACCCCGCGGAACATGAATGCGGTCAATACGAAATCCAGGGCCAGGATGGCGAGGCTGGAGGTCACCACGGTGCGCGTCGTGGCACGCGACACCCCTTCGGCGGTGGGCGGCGCGTCATAGCCCTCGAACAAGGCGATGACGGTGACCGCCACACCGAACACCACGCTCTTGATGACGCCGTTCATGACGTCCTCGCGCACATCCACCGCCGCCTGCATCTGCGACCAGAACGAACCCTCGTCCACCCCGATGAGCACCACACCGACCAGATAGCCGCCGAAGATGCCCATCGCCGAGAACAGCGCCGCCAGCAGCGGCATGGAGATGACCGCTCCCCAGAAGCGCGGCGCCACCACCCGCGCCAGAGGATCGACCGCCATCATCTCCATCGCCGCGATCTGCTCGGTGGCCTTCATCAGGCCGATCTCGGCGGTGATGGCCGAACCCGCCCGGCTGGCAAACAACAATGCGGCCACCACCGGCCCCAGCTCGCGGACCAGGGAAAGGGCAACCAGGATACCGAGCGCCTCCTCGGAACCGTAGGTCTGCAAGGTCTCGTAGCCCTGCAGGCCAAGAACCATGCCGACGAACAGGCCGGAAACGATGATGATGATGAGCGACAACACCCCGGCGTTGTAGATCTCGTTGAACACCAGTTGCGGCCGGCGCATACAGATGCCGGAATGCATCAGGGTAAGGCCGAAGAAACGGGTTGCCACCCCCATGCGCCATACGCCCTCGACCGATCGCCGGCCGAGTCGACGCACGGCGGCAAGGCTGCGCTCAAACACGGGCCACTCCAAGATCCTCGGCGATGGCGGGGGCCGGATAATGGAAGGGCACCGGGCCATCCTCCTCACCATGCACGAACTGGTGCACGAACGGCTGTAGGGAAGCACGGATCTCGTCCGGCGTGCCCTCCGCCTCGATGCGGCCTTCGGAGATGAAATAGACGTAATCGACGATCTTGAGCGACTCCTGCACGTCGTGGGTGACCACCAAGGAGGTCAGCCCCAGGGTGTCGGTCAGGCGGCGGATGATGTTGCCGATCACCCCGAGCGAGATCGGATCGAGCCCGGCGAACGGCTCGTCGTACATCACCAGCATCGGATCGAGCGCCACCGCGCGTGCCAGCGCCACCCGCCGCGCCATGCCGCCGGACAGCTCGGACGGCATCAGTCGCGCCGCGCCGCGCAGCCCCACCGCGTGCAGCTTGAGCAAGACCAGGTCGCGGATCAGCTCCTCGGGCAGGTCGGTATGCTCGCGCAACTGAAAGGCGACGTTGTCGAACACGGTCATGTCAGTAAACAGCGCACCGAACTGGAACAGCACCCCCATGCGCCGGCGCAATGCATACAGCCCCACCTGGTCCAGGGCCGACAACTCGACGCCATCCACCTTCAGGCTCCCTCGGCTCGCCCGCAATGCGCCGCCAATGAGGCGGAACAGCGTGGTCTTGCCACAGCCGGAGTTGCCCATGATGGCCACCACCTGGCCGCGCCGCGCGTTCAGATTGATGCCTTGCAGCACCGGGCGCGAGCCATAGCCGAAATGGAGGTCACGGATTTCGATGAGATTGTCGGACATCTTATTGTGTTGTACTTCTGCGGAGCATGAAGTTCCAGCCCGGATCGTCCTGCCATTGTACCCGAGGCCGGCGGCTCACCCGAGCGAGTACAGGCCAAGCAGGGTTTCCACCTGTTCGAGTGTGGCTAAATCCACCTTGCGCGCGAGCAGATACAGATCCCCGCCCCAACCCTCACCGTCCAGCCAGCGGCGCAGCACATCGTTCAGTGTTCGCAGATCGACATCCGGCTCGAGCCAGATCAAGGACGGATGGTCGGCGTCCATCACCCCGGCCAGCCGTTCCCCCAGCCGCGCCAAGGCTTCACCGGCTTCGCTGCCCTGCCCCGACACGAACCCAGGATCGCCGGCCTCCAGAACGAAACGAAAACTGCGGCCGGTATCCTCCCGCCATTGCTGCGCCAGGGCCGGGGTGAGATCAGCCCAGGCGGAATGATCAAGCCAGACGCATGTAAACTGGCTGGCGTAATAAGACAGGCGCCATTCTTCGGGAAGTTCTGCCGGGTAGAACGTATCGAGGAGTTCCGGACGTCGCCAGTCGGCCAGCCCCAGCCGGACCCGCGGGCTCTCGCGCGTCTCGCAAGCGGTGGCTATCCGGACATCAGGATCGCTTGAAGTGTATTGTGGCATGGCGACAACACTGTCATGAAGTCTCACAACGCAGCCATTGAAACACACTCCACGAAACATGCACATAATGATATTCTAATAAAGCTTATCGGCCACCCCGTACAAAGCAAGCTCCCCCAACTCTGTTCATTGCATGGAGTACTCGAGATGAAGATCAAAGCCATCGTCGCCGCCTTGCTGGTCACCAGCGCCCCTCTGGCCTTCGCCAACAGCAGCACCACCACGCCCCAGACCCCCGAGGCCTGGCTGAACCGCATGACCGACTTCACCCAGAACATGTCCGCCTACAAGGATCCGAAGGTGTTCGTGCCCTGGTTCAATGCCGTCACCGAGCCCGGCTTCTACAGCACCATGGGTCTGAGCATGATGGACCCCGCCGGCTGGACCCGCATGATGGGCTCCATGATGGACCCGCGCGCCTACAGCAACATGGCCGCGTTCTCCGACCCGAACGTGTACATGAAGTGGCTGGCCGCCTCCATGGATCCCAACTTCTATACCGCGCTGCTGACCCAGATGACCGATCCGGGCAAGATGATGCGCTGGATGATGATGCCCATGGATCCCAAGATGTGGAACATGATGATGCAGGGCCTCAACCCTGCCATGTACATGAAGTGGATGATGATGCCGCTGGATCCCAAGCTGTGGCAGATGGGCATGAACACCATGAACCCCGGCCTGTACATGAGCTGGCTGGGTACCACCATGGATCCCAAGAGCTACGGTTCCTGGGGCGCCTGGATGACCCCGACCACCGCAGGTGCGGCCCCCACCTACAACTTCTTCGACCCGAACGCCTGGTCGCAGATGTTCAGCGTCCCGGGCGCCCAGCCGGCCACCAAGGCTCCGGCCAGCAGCGCAGCCGCGCCGACAATCTTCAACCCGTTCGACCCGAACGCCTGGTCGCAGATGTTCAGCGTCCCGGGCGCCCAGCCGGCCACCAAGGCTCCGGCCCCGACCAAATAACAGGCAAGCGCCTGGAATCCAGAACGGCTGCCTTGGCAGCCGTTTTTTTTACGCCTTTCGCTGACCGCTCATTCGCGCCGCCAGAGGGTGCCCTGGGGCGTGTCCTCCAGGACGATGCCGGCGACCTTGAGTTCTTCCCGGATCGCGTCGGCACGCGCGAAATCCCGGACCTTGCGCGCCGCCAAACGGTCCTCGATCAGCGCTTCGATCCGCCCGGTCGGATAGGCGTCCGCACCGGGGCTGCCGGCCTGGAAGAATTCTTCCGGGTCGCGTTGCAGCAATCCAAGCACGCCGGCCAGGGCCTTCAGCCGTGCCGCCAGGCGGGCATCGCGGGTCCGGTTCACCTCGCCGGCCAGATCGAACAACACCGCGAACGCTTCCGGAGTACCGAAATCGTCATCCATTGCGGCCTTGAATGCGGCGGCATGGGGCTCGTTCCAGTCGATCGCCCAGTCCACCACCTCCACGCCACGCAGGGCGGTGTACAGGCGGTTCAATGCGCCCCGAGCATCGTCCAGATGCTGGTCGGAATAGTTGAGCGGGCTGCGGTAGTGAGCGCGCAGGATGAACAGGCGCACCACCTCGGGATCGTATTTCGCCAGCACCTCGCGGATGGTGAAGAAGTTGCCCAGCGATTTGGACATCTTCTCTTCATCCACCCGCACGAAACCGTTGTGCAGCCAGTAGTTGACGAAGGTGCAGCCATGCGCGCCCTCGCTTTGCGCAATCTCGTTCTCGTGGTGGGGAAACTGCAAGTCCTGGCCGCCACCATGGATATCGAAGCGCGGGCCTAACAGATGCGAGCCCATGGCCGAGCACTCGATGTGCCAGCCCGGCCGGCCTGGTCCCCAGGGCGAGGTCCAGGCCGGTTCATCCGGCTTGGCCGCCTTCCAGAGCACGAAATCCATCGGGTCGCGCTTGTGGGGGTCGATCTCCACCCGCTCGCCGGCGCGCAGGTCGTCGAGCGACTTGCCGGACAGACGGCCGTAGCCGGGGAAGGACTGCACCGCGTAATACACGTCGCCATTGGCGGCCGGATAGGCATGGCCGCGGTCGATCAGGGTCTGGATCATGGCCAGCATGCGGTCCACGTATTCGGTGGCGCGTGGTTCGTGGTCGGGCGGCAACACGCCCAGCGCCAGGCTGTCCGCATGCATCGCGTCGATGAAGCGCTGGGTCAACGCGCCGAACGGCTCACCGTTTTCAAGGGCCCGCCGGATGATTTTGTCGTCGATGTCGGTGATGTTGCGCACATAGGTGACCTCGAACCCCGAAGCGCGCAGCCAGCGGCTGACCATGTCGAACACCACCAGGACGCGGGCGTGCCCAAGGTGGCAGTAGTCGTATACCGTCATGCCGCAGACGTACATGCGCGCCTTACCGGGCTCGAGGGGCACGAATTCCTGTTTATCCCGGGCGAGCGTGTTGTACAGTTTCAGCATGGCAACGGCGACAACGATTCGAAGGTCGGGGATTCTAACAGGCTATTGAACCTAAAAACCCCAGTTGACCGCTTGGATGGCTTCGCAGCATGTTGGATACATTGAGTTTTCAGCCTTCGCCCGACTTCACCGTCTGGGTAAGATCGTTCCACGCCCGCTTGGCGGCCCAAACGGGCGCCTGGCTTTGTGGCTGCGCCAAAACCCGTCCGGGAAGAGAGATATTTTCCCCAGCTCGTTTGGCCGCTGCGCTTCGCTTGCTCGAAACTCGCCAGGGGAAATGGATATTTTCCCGGGCTCGTTTGGCCGCTGCGCTTCGCTTGCTCGAAACTCGCCAGGGGAAATGGATATTTTCCCTGGCGAGTTTTCGCGCCTCCTTGGGGATGCCGGCGACCGCGCGTGGGCTGCCTGCATCCCGCTTCGGGGTCGCATCCCCCAAGGGGCCCCTGCTCCGCCCTTCGCGGTCGCCCCTGCGGCGGCGTCGCTTGTGGGCCTGCGGCCCCTCCCTCGCTCCGCTCGGGACCCGCACGGCGTGCTGTCCTGCGCCTTGCGGGCGGGGCGCGCCAGCCACCCGTTTGGACCGCCCTTCGGTCGTGTTCAACTGCGGTTTTTAGGTTGAAAAACGACTGCGGCGGGCCATCGGCTGTGTTGCGCGGTGTGTGCTCCGGCTGCGCAGCTCGATCGGTTGCGCCGATGTGAGCCTTCGCCAAACGAAGTTTCAGCGTAAGCTAAAACTTCGTTTGCGCGCCCTCGCCGATCGATTTGAGGGAAACGCTGAAGAAAGCAGCGAGCGGGATGAAGCGCAAGGCGCGCGGAGCGCAGCGATCGAGACATATCAAGTAGATAGGCGAGGGAGCGAGCACCGCGCAACGCAGCGATTCGCCCGCGCAGCAATTGATTCAGCCTTTCCTTGAGATGGGGCTCCCATGACCCGAAGGTTGGCCTTCGCTGAAACGCGCTTCGCTCGTTTTCTCGGTCGCAGTACTCCGTGCGCCTTGCATCGGGCCAGCCTCGCGACGTTTTTCAACAGCCTGCTAACGGATGCCGGCCGCCCCATCCTCCAAAGAGGATTGCCCCCGACTCCATATCTGCAGCGCGTTTTCGGCCACGATACCCTGGTGCTGATGCCCACCGGCGGCGGAAATTCGCTGCGCCACTAGATCCCGGCCTTGTGCGCCTGACGGCGCGGGCGGCGCAGCGTCTAGGCGCTCATTCGCCCTGGTTTTTGGCCCAGGAATCCTTCAGCGTCACGGTACGGTTGAACACCAGCCGCTGGCCGGGGACATGATCGAAACGGTCGGCGCAGAAATAGCCAACCCGCTCGAACTGGTAGCGGCCCTCGGGCAGGGCATCGCGCACGGCGGGTTCGACCCAGGCCGTAACGATTTCAAGCGAATCCGGGTTGATGAACTCCAGGAAATCCCGGTCCTTGTCGCCGTCCGGCTCCGGATCGGTGAATAGGCGGTCGTACAGGCGCACCTCAGCGGGCACGCCGTGACGCGCCGAAACCCAGTGAATAACGCCCTTGACCTTGCGCCCGACCGGGTTCTTGCCTAGGGTGTCGTGGTCGATGCTGCAACGCAGCTCGACGACCTCGCCGGCCGCATCCTTCACCACCTCCTCGCAACGGATCACGTAAGAATAACGCAAGCGCACCTCGCCGCCGGGGGTGAGGCGCTGCCAGCCGGGCGGCGGGGTCTCGCTGAAGTCGTCGCGTTCGATCCAGATTTCAGGCGCGATAGGCACCTCGCGCTCGCCGAACTCGGGATGATTGGGATGAAAGCCGGCGACCCGGCGGGTGGTCAGGCCGTCCTGGTAATTCGTGAGCGCCACTTTCAGCGGCCGGATCACCGCCATCACCCGCGGCGCCCTGGATTCGAGGTCCTCGCGCATGCAGCCTTCCAGCACCGCCAAATCGACCACGTTCTCGCTCTTCGAAATGCCGATGCGGCGGGCGAACTCGCGCAGGCCTTCAGGCGTGTAGCCGCGCCGGCGCATGCCATGGATGGTGGGCATGCGCGGGTCATCCCAGCCGGCGACATGCCCCTGGTCGACCAGTTGCAGGAGCTTGCGCTTGCTGGTGACCGTGTATTGCAGTTCGAGCCGGGAAAACTCGATCTGCTGCGGATGGCAATCGATGGAGATGTTGTCCAGAACCCAGTCGTAGAGCGGACGATGGTCCTCGAATTCGAGCGTGCACAGTGAATGGGTGATGCCCTCCAGCGCATCGGAGATGCAGTGGGTGTAGTCGTACATCGGGTAGATGCACCATGCATCGCCGGTACGGATGTGGCGCGCCCGCTTGATGCGGTAGAGGACCGGATCGCGCATATTGATGTTGGGCGAGGCCATGTCGATCTTGGCGCGCAGGGTCCTGGAGCCATCCGGGAACTCGCCCGCCCGCATGCGCCGGAACAGGTCCAGGTTTTCGTCGACCGAACGGTCGCGCCAAGGGCTGGGCCGGCCCGGCTCGGTGAGCGTGCCGCGGAACTCGCGCATCTCTTCCGCGGTCAAGTCGTCGACATAGGCGAGCCCGCGCCGGATCAGTTCCTCGGCGAAGGCATACAACTGAGGAAAGTAGTCCGAAGCCCAACGCACCTCGCCGTCCCACTGGAAGCCGAGCCAGCGCACGTCTTCCTGAATCGCCTCGGCGTATTCGACCGACTCCTTCTCCGGATTGGTGTCGTCGAAACGCAGGTTGCAACGCCCCTGGTAATCCAGGGCCAGCCCGAAGTTCAGACAGATGGATTTGGCATGACCGACATGCAGGTAACCGTTCGGCTCCGGCGGAAAGCGGGTGACGATGCCCGCATGCCTGCCGCTGGCGAGGTCGTTGTCGATGATGCTCCGGATGAAATGCTGGACGGGGGGGGCTGGATTCATGGGGGATCGGGGAATGGGGCGGTGTTGGCGAATAGCGGTGTAAAAAACCGCCCGGACTGCTAGAATCGGGCCGGTCGATCAACGCAATACCGGCGAAAAAGTATAGCACCAATGACGATCACTCGTTTTTCACTCGCCTTCATCAGCCTGCTTCCCTGCCTCGCCCTCGCGGCGCCGGCCAGCCTGCAGGATGCCTCGCAACTGTTCCGTCAGGGCCGCCATGCCCAGGCACTGGACCGGGTCAACGGCTTCCTCGCCGCCAACCCCAAGGATGCGCAGGGCCGCTTCCTCAAGGGGCTGGTCCTCACCGAGCTGAATCGCCCGGCCGAGGCCATCAAGGTGTTCAGCGAACTGACCGACGACTACCCGGAACTGCCCGAGCCGTACAACAACCTGGCCGTGCTGTACGCCGCCCAGGGCCAGTACGAGCGCGCCAAGAACAGCCTGGAGATGGCCATCCGCACCCATCCCAGCTATGCCACGGCGCACGAGAACCTCGGCGACATCTATGCCAAGATGGCCTCGCTCTCCTATGACAAAGCCTTGCAGCTCGACCAGAGCAACCAGTCCGCGCTGACCAAGCTGTCACTGATCAAGGACCTTTTCGCGCCGACCGTCAAGACCAGCACGGAAACGGCCCGGACCGTCGCAAAACCGGCCGCGCCAGCCAAGCCGACCGCATCGATGAGCGTCACGCCCTCGCCGGTCAAGCCGGAAATTTTCCCCGCCGCCGCTCCGGAACCCACCGCCCCGCCACCCACGGCGGCTTCCACGCCCCCTGCCACGACCGCCGAGCAGACCCGCGTGGAAGCCGTAGTGCGGGCCTGGGCCGCGGCCTGGAGCAACAAGGACGCGGACGCCTATCTCGGCCATTACGGCAACGCATTCGAGCCCCCCCAAGGCATGGATCGTGCCACCTGGGAAAACCAGCGCCGCGGGCGCATCACCCGCCCGGCCCACATCCAGGTTCAGATCAACGATCTGCGCATCGGTGTCGAGGGCGACCAGGCCACCGCCCGCTTCCGCCAGTTCTATTCCTCCGACCGATTCCGCGACGTCAGCAACAAGACCCTCACCCTCGCCCGCCAGGGCGAATCCTGGAAGATCGTGCGCGAACAATGAGCGCCTGGACCGCCACGTTCGTGCGCCTTTCCGGCCTGCTGCTGGTGCTGCTGCTGGCCAGCATGCCGCTCCACGCCGACCTGGGTGCGCCGATGCGGCTCGCCGCGTTCGACACCGAGCGGGTGTTCAACTCGCCCGATGCACTGCTCGCCAAGACCCTGCAGAACATCCGCGCCAGCCGGCTCGACACCGCCATGCAGGATGTGGATCGGCTGATCGCCCTGCGTCCGGACTTCAAGCTCGCCCACCTGATCCGCGGCGACCTCCTGCTGGCCCGCGCCCGTCCGCTTTCCACCCTCGGCAGCGCCCCCGCCGGCCGCACCGGCCAGTCGCTCGACGACCTGCGCGAAGAGGCCCGGCTGCGTTTGTTGCGCTACATCGACGAACCCGCGCCGGATCTGTTGCCCTTGCAATTGCTGCAACTGGCCCCCAGCCAGCGCTACGCCCTGCTTGCCGATGCCGAGCGCGCCCGCCTGTACGTGTTCGAGAACGTGGCCGGCGAACCACGCCTGGTGCGCGACTATTACATGACGGTGGGCCGCAACGGCGTGAACAAACAGGTGGAAGGCGACCGCAAAACCCCGATCGGCCTGTACACCGTCACCGACTGGATTCCGCCCCAGCGCTTGTCCGATTTCTATGGCGCCGGCGCGTTTCCGATCAGCTATCCCAATGAATTGGACCTGGTTCAGGGGCGCACCGGCCATGGCATCTGGATCCACGGCGCGCCCTCCAACACCTACAGCCGCCCGCCCAAGGCCAGCGACGGCTGCGTGGTGATCGCCAACCCCGACTTCGAGGATCTGGCCCGCTACATCGAAGTCGGCGTCACCCCCATCGTCATCGGCGAACGCACCCAGTGGGTCAGCCGCGAGGCCTGGCTGGAACGGCGCGAGGCCCTGCTGGCGCGTCTGGACGACTGGAAGGCCAGATGGGAAAGCCGTGACGCCGACCGCTTTCTCGCCATGTACAGCGACTCCTTCCTTTCCGGCGAGCGCGGCTGGGGCGAGAACAAGCGCCGCAACATCCTCAACAAGGACTGGATCCGGCTCGGACTGGAAGATGTCAGCGTGTTTCTATACTCCTCCGGAGACATGGCGGTCATCACCTTCCGCCAGGACTATCGCAGCGACAAGCTGCAAAGCAGCGGCATGAAGCGGCTGTATCTCCAGCTCGACGGCGAACGCTGGCGCATCGCCCTCGAACGCAACCTTCCCGCGCCCCGCCAGGTTGCGAGCGCCCGCCGATGAACACCCTCTTTTCAGGAATCCTCATGGTCATACTGCATACCAATATGGGCGCCATCCAGCTCGAACTGGACGCCGCCAAGGCCCCCGACACCGTCGCAAACTTCGTCCAGTACGTCCGCGACGGACATTACGACGGCACCACATTCCACCGGGTCATCGACGGATTCATGATCCAGGGCGGCGGCTTCACCCCCGACATGCAGCAGAAACCGACCCGGCCGCCGATCCAGAACGAGGCCCACAATGGCCTCAAGAACGTGGCCTACAGTATCGCCATGGCGCGCACCCCGAATCCGCACTCGGCCACCAGCCAGTTCTTCATCAACGTCGCCAACAATTCATTCCTCGACTATGTCGAACCGACCGCGCAAGGCTATGGCTATTGCGTGTTCGGCCGCGTGACCCAGGGCCAGGACGTGGTCGACCGCATCAAGAAGGTCGACACCGGCACGCGCAACGGCCACCAGGACGTGCCCCGGGAAGACGTGATCATCGAGCGGGCGGAGCTCGTTGAGTCCTGAACCGAAAGCGGTCCTGTTCATCGCGGACCTGCACCTCGCCCCGGAAACCCCGGCCATCACGACCCGCTTCATCCGCTTCATCGATGCGGTCGCCCACTCGGCGGCCGCACTCTACATCCTCGGCGACCTGTTCGAGGCTTGGATCGGCGACGACGACCTCGACAGCCCGCTGCACCGCCAGGTCACGGATGCGTTATCCGGCCTGAACGAAAGCGGGGTGGCCCTCCGCCTGCTGCACGGCAACCGTGACTTCCTGATCGGCCAGGCATTCTGTCGCGCCAGCGGCGCCGAACTCATCGCCGACCCCACCCGGATCGAGCTGTTTGGGCACACCGCCCTACTCATGCACGGCGACAGCCTGTGCAGCGACGACCACGCCTACCAGGCCCTGCGCGCGCAGATGCGCAATCCGGCCTGGCAGGCGGCCATGCTCGCCCGCCCGCTCGCCGAACGGCGGCAGATCGCCCGCCAGATGCGCATGGAAAGCGAACAGGCCAAGGACGCCAAGACCTATGCCATCATGGACGTGAACGTGGGCACGGTGATCGAAACCCTGCGCGCCCATGACTGCACCCGCTTGATCCACGGCCACACCCATCGCCCCGGCCGGCACGTCCTCGACATCGACGACCGGACCTGCGAGCGCTGGGTGCTGCCCGACTGGGATGCCACGGGACGCGGTGGTTATCTGGCCTGCACCGCCCAGGGCTGCGCACTCATGCCGCTGCCCTCCGCCTGAACGGCTCAACCCGCAACCAATCCGCGCGCCAGATCCTCTTTCAGGTCCTCGACATCCTCCAGTCCCACCGCGATGCGGACCAGGCCGTCGCCGATGCCGGCGGCGGCGCGCTGCTCGGGCGTCATGCGGCTGTGGGTGGTGGTGGCGGGATGGGTGATGGTGGTGCGGGTATCGCCCAGGTTGGCGGTGATCGACATCAGCCGGGTGGCGTCGATCAGGCGCCAGGCGGCGTCCTTGCCGCCCGCAAGCTCGAATGCGACGATGCCACCGCCGCTTTCCTGCTGCGCCATGGCCAGCCCATGCTGGGGGTGGGAAGGCAGACCCGGATAGAGCACCCGTTCGACACCCGCCTGCCCTTCCAGCCAGCGCGCCAGCTCCAGGGCGTTTTGTGCGTGCGCCCGCATGCGCAATGCGAGCGTCTCCATGCCCTTGAGCAGGACCCAGGCGTTGAATGCCGACAGGGTGGGGCCGGCGGTGCGCAGGAAGCCGTACACCCCTTCCATCAGATCGCGGCTGCCCAGCACCGCGCCGCCCAGCACCCGCCCCTGGCCATCGATGTACTTGGTGGCGGAGTGGATGACGATGTCAGCGCCCAGTTCGAGCGGGCGTTGCAGGATGGGCGTGCAGAAGCAGTTGTCCACCGCCAGCCAGACCCCGGCGGCACGGGCGATCCCGGCCAGGGCGCGGATGTCGCTCACCTCGGTGAGCGGGTTGGACGGCGATTCGACGAAAAACAGCCGGGTTTGCGGGCGCAGCGCACGGCGCCACGCCTCAGGGTCGGTGGGGGAGACGAAGGTGGTCTCGACCCCGAACTTGCCGACGATGTTGTTGAACAGCTGCACCGTCGAGCCGAAGATCGAGCGCGATGCGACGATGTGCTCGCCGGCCTTCATCAGCCCCATCACTGTGGCCAGAATCGCCGCCATGCCGGAGGCGAACGCGACGCAGCGCTCGGCGCCCTCCAGGGCCGCCAGGCGAGCCTCGAACATGCTCACGCCGGGGTTGGTGAATCGGGCGTAGATATTGCCGGGCTCGGCCCCCGAGAACCGGGCGGCGGCCTCGGCAGCGCTGCCGAACACGAAGCTGGAGGTGAGGAACATCGCCTCGGAGTGTTCCTGGAAGGGCGTGCGCAGGCTGCCGGCGCGCACGCCCAGAGTGGCCGGGCGCCAGTGTCCGACGTCGTTGTCGTGCCCGGGGCTCATCGCTCGCTCCCCAGATTGAGGTCCATCTGCCGGGTGGGCAGCGAAGGACTCACCGGCAGTCTGCCGTTGCGCACGCCTTCCAGACGGGCCAGATAATCCTCGCTGACGTCGCCGGTGATGTAGCATCCATCGAAGCAGGAGGCATCGAAACGAGTCAGGGCCGGATTGACCTCGCGCACCGCCCGGACGAGGTCGTCGAGTTCCTGGTACACCAGCGCGTCGGCGCCGATCTCGCGGGCGATTTCCTCGTCGCTGCGGCCGTTGGCGAGCAGTTCGTCACGGGTGGGCATGTCGATGCCGTACACGTTCGGATAGCGCACCGGCGGACTGGCGGAGGCGAAATAGACCTTGCGCGCCCCTGCCTCCCGGGCCATCTGGATGATCTCCCGGCTGGTGGTACCGCGCACGATGGAGTCATCCACCAGCATCACGTTCTTGTCCTTGAACTCCACCGACATGGCGTTAAGCTTCTGCCGCACCGATTTCTTGCGCACCGCCTGGCCGGGCATGATGAATGTGCGGCCGATGTAGCGGTTCTTGATGAAGCCCTCGCGATAGGACAGGTTGAGCCGGTTGGCCATCTGCAAAGCCGATGGGCGGCTGGTATCCGGAATGGGCACCACCACGTCGATGTCCAGATGGCTGAAGTCGCGGCGGATCTTCTCGGCGAGATGCTCGCCCATGCGCAGGCGGCTGGCGTACACTGAGGCGCCGTCGATGATCGAGTCGGGCCGGGCGAAATAGACATATTCGAAAATGCAGGGGTTGAGGCTGGAGTGCGCCGCGCATCGTCGGCTGTGGAATTCACCGTCCAGGCCGATCAGCACCGCCTCGCCCGGGGCCACGTCACGTTCGATGGCGAATCCCATGGCCTCCAGGGTGACACTCTCCGAGGCCACCATCCACTCCACCCCCGCCTCGCCTTCCAGCTTGCCGATGATGAGCGGGCGGATGCCCCAGGGGTCGCGGAAGGCCAGGAGACCAAATCCGGCGATCATGGCCACCACGGCATACGCGCCGCGGCAGCGGCGATGCACCCCAGCGACTGCGGTGAACACGTCGTCGCAGGTCAGGCGATGGCCATGCACCGCCTCTTGCAACTCGTGCGCCAGGACATTGAGCAACACCTCGGAGTCGGAGCCGGTGTTGACATGGCGGAGGTCCTGGCGAAACAGCTCATCCTGCAAGGACTCGGTATTGGTCAGGTTGCCGTTATGCCCCAGGACGATCCCGAACGGCGAATTGACATAGAAAGGCTGTGACTCGGCCGGGCTGGAAGCGGAACCGGCGGTGGGATAACGGACATGGGCGATTCCAGCGTTGCCGAGCAGATTGCGCATGTCGCGGGTACGGAACACATCGCGCACCAGCCCCGTGCCCTTGTGCATGTGGAACTTGCCGCCATCGACGGTAACGATGCCGGCCGCGTCCTGGCCCCGGTGTTGCAAGAGTTGCAGGCCGTCATACAGCATCTGGTTGACGGGCTGGTTTGAGACCACGCCGAGTACTCCGCACATGTCACATTTCCTATCTGGGTCTCAAGAAAACGAAGGGCTGCTCCGAGTCGAAGCATCGAACGCGGCGGGCTGGCCGGGCGCGGCCCTGCCCTGGGGCGACTCGAAACGGATCAGGATGGCCAGCGACTGCGGCAGCCATGGCCGCAGCTCCAGCGCCGCACGTTCGAGGGCCGCGCGCGAGGCCGCCTCCTGCCAGGCGGCGGTCCGCGGCAACGCGGTCAGACCGGCCAGCACGGCCAAGCCGAGCAACAGCACCACCGCGCGCAGCACGCCAAAACCGAGGCCCGCCAGGCGATCGTAAGGCCCCAGGCCAACCAGCCTGACCACGCCGGCGACCAGCCCACCGGCCAGGCTCGCGACGATCAGCACCAAGACGAACACCAGCACGATGGCCGCCGCATACCGGATCGACGCCTCCCCGATGAGACCCGGAATCCAGGGCGCGAACCAGGGCGACAAGGTCTTCGCGGCAATGAATGCAAGCACCCAGGCAGAAAAGGAGAATACCTCGCGCACGAAGCCACGGCTCAAGCCCAGCGCGGCCGAGCCGAGCAGGATGGCGAGCACGATCAGGTCGACCGCGGTCATTGGCCCATTCATCCTTGGGGGGCGACCAGGGCCGGAACAAACCCCTTGTCCTTCAGACGTCCCTGGACTGCGAGCGCCTGATCGCGGCTCTCGAACGGACCCACCCGAACCCTGTGCTGCCCACCCTGGCTGATCAGGCTGGGGCGATAGCCGGCGGCCTCGGCCTGAGTCATGAGCTTGCGGGCATTGGCCTCGCTGGAGAACGCGCCCAGCTGCAGGTAATACCTGCCCTGAACGGACGCAGGGGCAGGCACGGCTGGAGTGGGCGCGGCGGAGGGCACGGCCGGCGCCGCCGCTACCGGTGGCCGTGGCGGCGGCGCCGCCGGTGGCGGACTGTGCGGCCGGTTCACGACCGCAGTCTCGTTGCGCGCCGCTGGCGCGGGCGCAACGGGCGGGGGGGCGGGGGGCGTCGGCGGCGCCTGCATCACCGCGGGCGCTCGCACAGTCGGCGCAGGGGCCTCAAGCTGCGGGGCGATGAAAACCGGTGGCGGCGCCGGCAATGCATCGACTGCATCCGGCGCCGGCCCGACGGGCAGGCTTTGCGCGGATTCGCCCGTGAACGGCGTGGTGGTGGCTGGAATGAGGATCTCGACCTCTTCACCCAGGGGCTTGGGCTGGGGATCGAACAGCATGGGCAAGACCACCACCGCGATCAGGGCCAGGGCCACCGCGCCGACCAGGCGCCGACGCGCCCGGCGGCGGCGTTCGGCGAGCTCGGCATCGGTCGAAAAAGATCGGTCAGCCATTGGAGTCGAGCGCAAGCAAGGCCATCACGTCCGCCACGGTGTAGAACGAACCAAAGGTAAGGATTGTATCAGCGTGCCCGGCCTCCTGGTTGGCCCCTTGCCAGGCATGTGCGACATCGGCATGGGCCACACACACGCCCCCCACCGCCTCGATCGCCGCGGTCAGACGCTGTGCCGGTGCGCCGCGTGGCACGGGCAGGGGTGCGACATGCCAGAGCGCGACCTGCTCAGCCAGTGCAGCGACCACGCCCTCGATGTCCTTGTCGCCAAGCATGGCCAGGACCGCGATGCAGCGTCCGCCCGCAGGCTGGATGCGCGCAATACTCTGGGCCAGGACGCGCGCCGCATGCGGATTGTGGGCCACGTCCAGGATGCGCAATGGCTCATGGCCCACACATTGCAACCGGCCCGGGGTCCAGGCCACGCGCAAGCCCTGATCGATGGCTTGCCGCGGCACGCTCAGTTTATCCCCCAGACTGAGCAAGGCGGCGATGGCAGCAGCGGCGTTGCGGTATTGGTGCATTCCGACCAAGGTCGGCGGCGGCAGGGACTCGATGCGCGCATCCCCCCACCGCATCGACCACGCCTCGGCTCCGATTTCGAGCGCGAACTCATGCCCAAGCCGCAGCAGATGCGCGCCGATCGCCTCGGCATGACCGAGCAGGCGCGCAGGCGGATCCGGATCGGCGCAGATCGCCGGCCGACCGGGACGATAGATGCCGGCCTTCTCGAAACCGATCGACTCGCGGTCGGGGCCCAAATACTCCTGATGGTCGAGATCGACCGAACACACCACGGCGCAATCCGCGTCCAGCACATTGACCGCGTCGAGGCGCCCCCCCAATCCCACCTCGAGCACCACCACATCCGCATCGCGCTTGCAAAACAGCCACAGCGCGGCCAGTGTGGCATGTTCGAAATAGGTCAGCGCCACGGCGCCGCGTGCTGCCTCGACCGCGTCGAAGCCCGCCACAAGATCGGCCGCGCCAGCCTCCTCGCCATCGACACGCACCCGCTCGGAATAGCGCAGCAGATGCGGCGAGGTGTACAGGCCGACACGATGACCGGCGGCACGCAGCATGGCCTCCAGGTATGCGCAGGTCGACCCCTTGCCGTTGGTGCCCCCGACCGTGATGACCACGAAACCGGGATTAAGGCGCATCGCCGCCCACACCGCGCGCACACGTTCCAAACCCAGATGGATGCCCGGACCCGCATGCCTGGACTCTAGGCGCGCCAGCCAGCCAGCCAGGCGGGCAGTCTCGGTCATCCTGCGCCAGGCGTCTTTTGCAACTGCCCGACCAGGCGGGCGACAGTGTCGCGCATCTCGCGCCGATCGACGATCAAGTCGATGTCGCCGTGGGTGAGCAGGAACTCCGAGCGCTGAAAGCCTTCCGGGAGTTTTTCGCGCACCGTCTGCTCGATCACCCGCGGCCCGGCGAAGCCGATCAGTGCATTGGGTTCGGCGATGATGATGTCGCCCAGCATGGCAAAGCTGGCCGACACGCCGCCCATGGTCGGATCGGTGAGCACCGAGATGAAGGGTAGCCGATGCGCCGACAGGCGGGTGAGCGCCGCCGAGGTCTTGGCCATCTGCATCAGCGACAGCAGGCCTTCCTGCATGCGCGCCCCACCGCTGGCCGCGAAGGACACGAATGGCGCACGCGCCTCGATGGCCGCATCCACCCCGCGCACGAAACGCTCCCCCACCACCGAGCCCATCGAGCCGCCCATGAAGCGAAACTCGAACGCCGCAGCGACCATCGGCTCGCCGTGCAAGCGGCCGGACAGCACCACCAAGGCATCGGTCTCCTCCACCTGCTCGGCCGCCTCGGCAAGCCGGTCGCTGTACTTGCGGCTGTCCTTGAACTTGAGGCTGTCGACCGGCAGCACATTGGCGCCGATCTCACGTATATCCCCCTCATCGAGGAAATACTCCAGCCGCTTGCGGGCGCCGATGCGGTTGTGATGGCCACATTTCGGACAGACGTTCAGATTCGCCTCCAGCTCGGAGCGATACAACACCTCCTCGCAGGCGGAACACTTGCTCCACAGACCTTCAGGCACCACGTTCTTCTTGGTGGCGGCCTCCACCCGGCGCTGGATCTTGGGCGGGATGAGTTTCTGGAACCAGCTCATGTTCGTATCCTTTGTCCTGAAAACCTCGGTTGGAGCACAGTACCCAAAGGGCATAAAAGTCACAGAAAAAACAGAAGCCCATTTCGTTCAACCGAACAGGCTGTTATTGGTCCAGGGCCGCGCGCACCCCCGCCACGAAGCCCTGCACGTTGCCCAGCCGGGCCTCGGGCGGCGACTGCTCGATCTCCCGCACGATGCGGCTGCCGATCACCACGGCATCGGCCACCTCGGCCACCCGACGCGCGGTCTCAGCATCGGAGATGCCGAAGCCGACCCCCACCGGCAAACCGGCTTGGGCGCGGATCGCCGCCACCCGTGCCGAGACCTCTGCCAGATCGAGATGGGCCGCCCCAGTCACGCCCTTGAGCGAGACGTAATAGACGAAACCCCGCGCTTGGCGAGCGATCGCCGCCACACGGGCTTGCGGCGTGGTCGGCGCCAGAAGGTAGATGTTGTCCAGCCCGGCCGCCTCACAGCGGGCGGCGAATTCGGCCGATTCCTCCGGTGGATAGTCCACGGTGAGCACCCCATCCACCCCGGCCACACGGGCGGCGGTACAGAATGCATCCCAGCCCATGGCCTCGATCGGGTTGGCGTAGCCCATCAGCACCACCGGCGTGACCGTGTTGGTCTGGCGAAATTCGGCGACCAACGCCAGCACGTCCCGGAGGCCGACCCCGTGTTTCAGGGCCCGCTCGGAACTGCGCTGGATCACCGGTCCATCCGCCATCGGGTCGGAAAACGGCACGCCCAGCTCGAGGATGTCCGCCCCTCCCGCCACCAGCGCATGCATCAGCGGCACAGTCAGCTCTGGCGCCGGATCGCCAGCGGTGATGAAGGGGATCAGGGCCTTGCGGCCTTGCGCCTGCAATTGTGAAAAAATCTGGCCGATACGGCTCATAGGTCAGTCTTCCGCGAAAAAATCGGAATCGATGCGTTTGATCTCGTAGGTATTGACCAACGAAACCCCCAGTCCGAAATCAATCATCAACTCCGCCAACGCGGGGCCGTCGATCAAGACGATCTTGCTGTTTACCTTTTGCGCGGTGTCACGCGCGGACTTGCTGAAACCGGAAGTCGTGATAAACACCCCCTTCTCGGCCTTGTGCACGGAAAGCGCGCCGATGAAGTTGCGGATCTCCGCGCTGCCGACATCCGCCTCCCAGCGCTTGGCCTGGATATAGATGACATCGAGCCCCAGGCGGTCTTCCTTGATGATTCCATCGATGCCCCCGTCGCCGGATTTGCCGAGCACCTGCCCGGCATCTTCCCGAGTGCCGCCATAGCCCATGCGCAGCAGCAGGTCGACCACCATGCGCTCGAAAAAGGCCGGCGTGGCAAGCTTGACCTGGGAGAGAAGTTCCGCCGCCAGGGCGGTGCGTAGCTGCCGATAACCGGAATCCAGCAACTCTTCGGGCGTCGCATCCCGGATCGACTCGATACTCGCAACCTCCTCCCCATTGCGGTTGCGCTGTGCCGACCGGAAAGCCAGATATTCCGGGAAGCGCTCCAGAAATTTCATGTCGATGCGCACAGGATTCTCTGCAAGGACAGCGCGACCTCGCGCAGTAATCCGGAAAACGCCGCGCGACGTGGTTTCCAGCAATCCAGCCTGCTTCAGGTAACTTTTCGCCCAGGCAAGCCGGTTCACAAACTTGGCCTGCTTTCCGGAGGGCAGCATCTCCTCCAGATCGGCCTCCGTCAGCGCGAAGGTCTTTGCGATGGCAGGCAAGGCATCGTGCCGGTCATGTTCTGCACCGTCCGCGCAAAACCGCAACAAGGGCAGCATCAAGGACTGAAAATCAGGAATCGACATGATCTCGTCAGGTTCTTGCGGATAGCCAGCGCTGCAATGAAGCCTGACTCTCGCCCGAGGGACGCCTCTCCAGCAAGCCGAGGATACGGATGTCCTCGTCGAGCTCGATCCGGTGAATTCTCTCTCCCCCGCCGATCATGCCCCAGTTGGCACGCTCCGCCGCCGGGGCGTATGCCAGACGCGGACACCACGCCAGGGGCACGGACAGACTGCGGCCATCACGCAAATCCACGCTCAGGGTGTCCTTGCTGATCGTTACATGCATGGCCACAGATGTGTCAAAGCTCGATCCCCGCCAAGCGGGCGACGGTGTTGATGTCCTTGTCGCCGCGGCCGGACAGGTTGACCAGCAACACCTGGTTCTTGTCCATGTCCGGCGCGATCTTGGCGGCGTAGGCCAGGGCATGACTGGACTCGAGGGCGGGGATGATGCCCTCGTAGCGGCACAGGTCGTGGAATGCGGCGATCGCCTCGTCGTCGTTGATGGCGACATACTCGGCGCGACCGATGTCCTTGAGGTAGCTGTGCTCGGGGCCGACGCCGGGGTAATCGAGGCCGGCGGAGACCGAGTGGGTCTCACAGACCAACCCGTTGGCGTCCTGCATCAGGTAGGAGCGGAAGCCGTGCAGCACACCCGGCGTGCCGGCAGACAGCGGCGCGGCGTGCCGGCCCGTGGCGATGCCGTGGCCGCCCGCCTCCACCCCGATCAGGCGCACGCCCTCGACCGGGATGTAGGGGTGGAAGATGCCGATGGCGTTGGATCCCCCGCCCACGCAGGCGATCACCACGTCCGGCTGGCGGCCGAGCATCTCGTTCATCTGCGCCTTGCATTCCTCGCCGATCACGCTCTGGAAATCGCGCACCAGCATCGGGTAGGGGTGCGGGCCGGCGGCGGTGCCGAGGATGTAGAAGGTCGATTCGACGTTCGTGACCCAGTCGCGCATCGCCTCGTTGAGTGCGTCCTTGAGCGTGCGCGAGCCGGACTCCACGGCCACCACGGTGGCTCCCAGGAGCTTCATGCGGAACACGTTGGGCGACTGGCGCTGCACGTCCTCCGCGCCCATGTACACCACGCACTCCATGCCGTAGCGGGCGGCGACGGTGGCCGAGGCGACACCGTGCTGGCCGGCGCCGGTCTCGGCGATGACACGCTTCTTGCCCATGCGCCGGGCCAGCAGGGCCTGGCCGATGGTGTTGTTGATCTTGTGCGCGCCGGTGTGGTTGAGGTCCTCGCGCTTGAGATAGATCTGCGCGCCGCCGAGCTTTTCCGACCAGCGCCGGGCGTGGTAGATGGGACTGGGGCGGCCGACGTAATGACGCAGCTCATGGCGGAACTCAGCCTGGAAGTCGGGATCCTGGCGGGCGGCCTCGTATTCGCGACGCAGCTCGTCGAGCGCGGCCATCAGGGTTTCGGCGACGAACACGCCGCCATAGGGGCCGAAATGCCCGCGTGCGTCGGGCAGGTCACGGGCCATTGCTGACATCTGCATGCTTCACTTCCTCGATGAAGGCGGCCATACGGGTCGCGTCCTTGATGCCTCGAGCCGATTCCACGCCACTGGATACGTCGACCGCCCAGGGACGCGCCTGACGCACTGCGGCGGCGACATTGCCGGGATCGAGGCCGCCGGCGAGCACCACCGGCAAGGGCAGATCCGCCGGGATCAGCGACCAGTCGAAACGATGGCCGGTGCCGCCATGCGCGGCCGGCGAGTATGCATCGAGCAGCAGGCCCACCGCGCCATGAAAATCGGTCGCGCATTGTAGCAAATCCGTATCCGGCCGGACCCGGATCGCCTTCAGCCAAGGCACGCCGAACGAGGCGCAGAATGTCGCCGTCTCCTCGCCGTGGAATTGCAGCAGGCCCGGCCGCACCCGTTCCAGAACCTCGCCCACCTGACTGGAGGTGGGGTTGACGAACAATGCCACGCTGGCCACGAAAGGCGGCAGGACGCGCACGATTTCAGCGGCGGCGGCAACCTCGATCCGGCGTGGGCTCTGTTCGACAAACACCAGGCCGATGGCGTCGGCCCCTAGCCGAGCCGCAGCCAGGGCGTCCTCGATGCGGGTGAGGCCACAGATCTTGATGCGTGTGCGCATCGCGCTCTCCTTCACAGTACGATGTCCTCGATGTCCTTGACTTGAAAACCGGGCAGGCCCCACTCACAGTCGTAACGCACATCGATGAGATACAGGCCGGCCGCGGCAAAGGTCTGCGCCGCCCGTCGGCGATCAGCCCCTGCAAGCACCTCGCCGATCCATGCCGGCGGACGCCGGCGCAGGCCCACCCAGACCAAGGCGCCGACCATGTTGCGTACCTGATGGTGCAGGAATGCGTTGCCGCGAAAGTCGAAGGTGACGAGCTCACCCCGACGCCGGACCTCTGCGAGACGCAGATCGCGGATGGGCGACTTCGCTTGGCACTCGGCGGCACGGAAGGCGGAAAAATCGTGCACCCCGACGAGATAGGCCGAGCCTTCCTGCATCGCTTCCACATCCAGCGGTGCATGCACCCAGCCGACCCGTCCCGCCAAGGCGGCGGGGCGCACCGGTCGATTCAGGATGCAATACCGGTAAGCCCGTTCGCGCGCGCTGTAGCGGGCATGGAACGCGGAATCGACCTCGCGCGCCCAGAGCACCGCCACCCCATCCGGCAAATGCGCGTTGCTCCCCCGCACCCAGGCCGTGACGGGGCGAGGATGTTCGGCATCGAAATGCACCACCTGAGCCAATGCATGCACCCCGGCATCGGTGCGTCCCGCCACCACGGTCTGCACCGGGCCGGAATGCACCTTCCCCAGGGCCTCTTCGAGCACATCCTGCACGGCACAGGCCGCGGGCTGGGTCTGCCAGCCGCAGAACGCGCGGCCGTCGTATTCGACCCCTAGTGCGATGCGGACAACCATAACCCCACCGTACATGCAGCCGCCAGGATCACGCCCCAACGATCCGTCCAGCGCCAGGGCTCCTGCGCGACGCGCAAGGGCACTCCGGACGGCAGGGCGTCGGGGTCGGGTGGCCAGCGCCACAAACGGCGCAAGCCCTGCCCCCGGTTGGCATCGATCGCCTGCAGGGTCAAGGCCAGACGCACCGTGACCCGCTCCGCCTCGACCCCCAGGCGCTCGAACCTGGCCAAGATGGGGTACAGGCCGGAAATGATCTCGGTCGTGCTCATTCGCAACACCATCCATTCAAGCAACAGCAACAACAGAATGAGGCGCGCAATCTGCTCCCCGGCCGCCGCCAAGCCCTCGCGGCTGGGGGAATAGTCCCCCAGCGCCTCGATAGCCATCGCACCCGGCAGCATGTAAGCGTATGCAGCAAACATCACCACGAACAACCATTTCGTGCGCCAGAGCAGACGCACGCCGGAACGCAGACCGTGCCATGAATGCACCCCCTGGCCAACGATGACCAGGCCAGCGCTCAAGACCAGGCCAAAATGATTCAGCCCTGGCAGGGCCAGGGCTGAAATGAGATAAAGCAGGATGCGCGCGGTCGGGTGCACGCTTCAGTCGGTCTCGGCAAGCAGCCGCGCGGCCTCCTGCTTCTGCTTCGAGTCGCCCTCGCTCTGGGCCTCGAGCAGGATCTCGCGGGCGCCTTCCTTGTCTCCCATTTCGAGGTATGCGCGGGCAAGATCGAGCTTGGTGTTCACCTCCTCCCACAATTCCGGATCGATCTCCCCCGCCACGGCCTCGGCCGTATCCGCGGGCGGGGGGGGCGCCATCTCGATCTCTTCCGCCTCCGGAAACTCGGGGATCGCCGCCGTTACAGGCTCGCTCGCGGGCTCGGGCGAACCAGCACCCAGATCGAGATCGAGATCGAGATCGGCGAAATCGAGATCGGGCATCCCTGCTTCGGTTGCGGCCGGGGCGGCCTCCGGTGCATCGCGCCCGGGCGGGCTGAGGTCGAGATCGGCGAACGAAAGATCCGCCAGCGCGGCTTCTTCCTGCCCGGCCTCCAGGCTTGGTACAGCCAGTTCATCCACCTCAGGCGCGGCTGTTGCATCGAGCGGCGACTCCGACAATTCAGGCAAGCCCTCCAGACCGGCTTCGGCTTCGGGAGGCTCGAGCTCCGCCGTGGCATTGAACTGCGGCAATTCGGGCTCGGCGGCAGGCGCCGGGACCCGTATTTCAAGGGCCTCCTCGAACTGGGACAGATCAAGCTCGGCGATGTCCATATCCAGTTCGAGTTCGGCTTCGGTGCTGGCCGCCTCCTCGACAGGGAGCGCGAAGTCGAGATCGATGCCAGAATCCGGTTCGGGGACTGCCGGGGCCCCGATGTCCAGTTTGGGGGCTGGCGTGGCCTCGAATTCGAGCGGCTGTTCGAGGTCGAGCGCCGCGGGCGCGGGGGATTCCTCCGGAGCAGTGAGGTCGAACTCGATCATGTTGGCGTCGCCCGCCGCCATTTTTTCGGCAGCGGCCACCGGTTCGGGCGAGAAATCGACCGCAACAGGCTCGGCTTCAGCCGTGGCCTCGGCAGGCGTCTCGAACCCCAGATCGGGCGCGGCGGTTGCGGCAGGCGCGGCCTCGGGTGACATGGACTCGAAAGCCATCGGCCCAGGCCCCTGTGCACTGACCGGCTCGGCAGCGGCGTATAGAGGATTGGCCGGATCGAGCGCTCGCCCCATTTCGGCTGCCTTCTGCCATTCCGGCGCATCCTGTCCGGCAAGATTGGCATACAGCTCGCTGGCCTGGGTCTCGAATGCGGTCGCGTCCTTGCGCGCGGCATAGACCTCGAGAAGCTTGAGTGCGATCTCGTGGCGGCCCGGCTCCTTGGCCAGCGCCTCCTTCAGGATTTCCTCGGCCTGGGCATCGCGACCATAGGCCATGTACACCTCGGCCTCGGCGATGGGGTCGACCTCGTGGGTATCGATCGAGCCCAGCCCAAGGCGGCTGAAATCGGTCGCCCCGCCCACCTGGCTGGGTGTGGCTGCGCCCACTGCCGCGGCTCCTGCGGCCGCTGCAGCGGGGGCCGCACCGGTACGATAGATGGCGGTCTTGAACTCGTCGCCGCCGGTCATCACGCTCTGCTCCAAGCTGGCCAGGTCCTTGCGCCGCCACTTGCTGGCCATCATCACCCCAAGCAGGATGCTGAGCAGCACCGCGGCCACGCCGCCACCGAGATAAATCGGGTTTTCCAGAAGGGTGTCCATCCAGCCCTTCTCCGGTTCGGGAGCCGGGGCCGGAGGCGGGCTGGGCGGTTGCGCCGGCACAGCGACCGGGGCCGGCGGGGTCGCCTCGACGGGGGTCGGGGCCGGCTCCTCGACGGGCAGCGCAGGCACTGGCTGACCGGATTCCTGCGCCCGCAGCTCCAGCAAGCGCTGCAGATCCTTGACCGTGCGCTCGAGCTGGCTGACCCGCTCGTTCGCCTCCTGCAGGGCGCGATTGCGCGCCGCGAGCTCCTCTTCCAGGGACTGGATACGCTGGGTCAGCTTGACATCGGCGGTCGTACCGGCGGGCTCACCCTTGGACAGGCGCAACACGTCCTGGCTCGGCGCAGGCGCCGGGCGATCTGCAGGACGCGCGACCTCGACCCGGCCGCTGTCGGGTGTCGCCACCGGAGGACGCTGCGCCGCCGTCTCCGACACCTCGCCGCGATAATGCTGCCAGCGATCGGTATGCTCGCGCACCAGCGCACGCGCCTGCGCTGGACTGTACATGCGCATCACCTGATCGCGGTCGGGAATGTTCAGCACCTGCCCCTTCTTGAGCAGGTTGACGTTGTCGTTGAGAAAAGCCTGCGGATTGGCCTGGTACAGACTGGCCATCATCATTTCCAGGGTCACGTCGGCATGCTGCACCTTGCCGGCAATGCGACGCAAAGTCTCGCCGCCGCGCACGGGGCCGTACACCCGCGCGGACGGTCCGGCTGGGCGTTCCGCGCGCTCCGTCGGCGCTTCGGCCACCCGGGCGTGCTGGGCTGCAACCGGACGGGTGGCCGATTCAACCACCGGCGCGGCGGCACGCGGACGGGCAATCTCGGCCACGGGGGGCTTCGGGGGTGCGGGCGGGTCGAGCAATACGGTGTATTCGCGCAACACCCGGCCGGAGCTCCAGTTGAGCTCAATCAGCATGTCCAGGAACGGATCACTCAAAGGCGTGCTCGAGCTGACTCGCAGCACAAAGCGGCCGTCCGCGCGCCGATCGATGTTGAACTGCAGATTGCGCAGGGCCTCGCTTCGCTCCATGCGGGCCTGACGATACGCCTCGGCGCTGGCCAATTCGGCCCTCATCGCGCCGACGTCCTCGGGCTGCACCGACAACAGCTCGATCTCCGCGCGCAAAGGCTGGCCGAGCGCGGATTGCACCGTCATCTTGCCCAGTCCGGCCGCGCCCACGCCTCCCGATACCACCCACAGCGCTGCCAGCAGGCCACTGATCCGCAAGGAATTTTTCATCGTGTTGCCTTTCTTCCCTTCAAGGCTTTGATAAGGTCGCCAGGACCGCCGGCATTGCAAAAAATTGCATGGTGACTCATAGGCTTAGGCGTGTTTTCTGACGACGATTCTTACGTTAGCACTTAAATCGCTTTTTTTTCAATCATTATTTCCAATGCATCGACCAGCGCCGTGGCCTCGATGCGATCAATGTCAAACACCAGCCAAGCTCCACAGGTGCGTTCATCCATGCGCCGAACCCGGCCCACGAACACATTGTCGGAGTCCTGGGCATCGCTCGCCGGGGTGGGCACACCCCCTGGAAGATCGACATCGAACAGGGTCAGCCCCGCGGTCTCACCGATCCGCGCACGCAGTGCCGCAAGATCGAGGCGCCGGCCAAGGCGGACTTGCAGACTGATGGCGCCGCCATAAAACACCGGACACCACACCGCCGACGCCTGCGCATCGCAACCGCCATGAGCAGCGCGCACGCTGGCCGCAAGCGCTCGCTCGAATGCGGCGGAACCGTCCTCCCCCAGGGCTCGCGCTTCAGGAATCAGGTTGAATGCGATACGCATGGGAAAGGTTTCCGGCTCGACGTCCTCCATGGCGAACAGGGACCGGGTCTGACTCGCGAGCTCATCCACCCCGGACTGCCCGGCCAGGCTCACCGGCAAGAATGCCGTGAGACTGACCCACTCGATGCCGCCGTTCGCGCCCAAAGAAGATATAAAACGCCCGGCCGCCCGAGCGTAAGCCTCCGCCCCGGCGACCGCGCCCAGGGCCACGACCTCGCCACCTCCGGCCCGGATGGCATCGAACTGGCGTGAGACCCAGGCCGATCGACCGGTGACTAGCACCCGGTCGCCCGCCTGCCAGACGAAATCTTCGAGCGCATCCAGCCCAAGCATCTCGCCACGGAACGAACGCTCAACCTCGACATCGGCGGGAGAGACCGCATGCAGTCGGCCGATGTCCAGATCGCGCTCCTCAATCTGACGTAAAACCGACTCTGCAAGCGATGAATCGACCCCGAGCAGGATGACCCTAGACGATCCCGGCACGATCAAGCTTCCAGCAGGATGCGCAACATGCGCCGCAGCGGCTCGGCTGCGCCCCACAGCAGCTGGTCGCCAACGGTGAATGCGGACAGGTACTCGGGGCCCATGTTGAGCTTGCGCATGCGGCCGACCGGAACGGTCAGCGTACCGGTGACGGCGGCCGGGGTGAGCTCTTCCATGGTGATCTGGCGCTCGTTCGGCACCACCTTCACCCAGTCGTTGTGCGCGGCGAGGATGGCGTGAATCTCGTCCAGCGGCACATCCTTCGTCATCTTGATGGTGAGCGCCTGGGAATGGCAGCGCATGGCGCCGATTCGCACGCAGAGGCCGTCGATGGGGATCGGGTTGTCGGAGCGACCGAGGATCTTGTTGCATTCCACCTGCGCCTTCCACTCCTCCTTGGACTGGCCGGACGGCAACTGCACGTCGATCCACGGGATCAGACTGGCGGCCAGCGGCACCGGCCAGGCGTCGAGCGGATACGCTTCGGAACGGATGAAATCGGTCACCTTGCGGTCGATCTCCAGGATGGCGGAGGCCGGGTCGTTGAGCAGCTGATGCACTTCGCCATGCACGGCGCCCATCTGCTGGATCAGCTCGCGCATGTTGCGTGCGCCGGCGCCGGACGCCGCCTGGTAGGTCATTGGCGAAATCCACTCGATCAGGCCCTTCTCGAACAGGCCGCCAATCGCCATCAGCATCAGCGACACCGTGCAGTTGCCGCCGACATAGGTCTTGATGCCCTTGACGATGCCGTCCTGAATGACGTTCTTGTTCACCGGATCCAGGATGATGATGGCGTCTTTCTCCATGCGCAAGGCGGAGGCTGCATCGATCCAGTAGCCCTTCCAGCCGGCGGCCATCAACTTCGGGTACGCCTCCTTGGTGTAGTCGCCCCCCTGGCAGGTGATGATGATGTCCATCGACTTCAGTTCATCGACGCTGTTCGCGTCTTTCAACGGCGGGACTTCCTTGCCGATGTCCGGCCCCTTGCCGCCCACGTTGGAGGTGGTAAAGAACGCCGGTTCGATGTGGTCGAAATCCTTCTCGTCCCGCATGCGCCCCATCAGGACCGAACCCACCATACCACGCCAACCGACCAGACCAACTCTTTTCATCCTAGGCTCCAAAAATATCAAGGTAGGAACTCGGCCATGCGGCGGCCGACCCTCAATCCATCCACTTGCGCAAAATGCGCATCCAGCGTCAACAAGGCTGCACCATGCCCCAGCGCCTGGGCCGCTATCCAGAGATCATCCCGGATTTTCCATTAGGACACGAGAGGATGGCGAGGTGATTTTGGGCGGCTTCGAGAACAGGCGACGCGCCCATCGCCATGCCAGGGCTATGCGCACGGACTCAAAGCTGCCCAAAAGCGACCGACAGCGCGCGTGTAGTCCATCAGGCCGCCGAATGGAAATCCGGGATCGTTGCTCGGAATCGGCCGCCCCTTGCGGTGCAAGGCCGCATAGACCAGGGCAAAACGATCGGCGGTATGGGCGGTGACTGAAACCAATCCCACACGCAGCGAGGCCATGAACAGGCTGTTGAACCCAGATTATCCATTAGCGGGCTGTTGAAAAACGTAGCGAGGATGGCCCGATGCGAGGCGCACGGAGTACTGCGACCGAGAAAACGAGCGAAGCGAGTTTCAGCGAAGGCTCACCTTCAGGTGATGCCGGAGCTCCATCTCAAATCGATCGGCGAGGGCGCGCAAACGAAGTTTTAGCTTACGCTGAAACATTCGTTTTAGCTTGCGCTGAAACTTCGTTTGGCGAAGGCTCACATCGGCGCAGCCGATGTGAAGTGAAGCGGCCGGAGCCTACACCGCGCAACACAGCCGATGGCCCACCGCAGTCGTTTTTCAACAGCCTGCTAATGGAAAATCTGGGTTCAACCCGGATTGTCCATTTGCCCAACGAAGCGCGCTTCTTCCCCGCAGGGCTACCGCATGCACACGGTTTCAGGCCCCAAAGGCGCGGAAGGCCTTCACCACCGCGTGCTGGCGGCGCGACACCGGCAAGCGTTCTGGCCAGTCGCGCAGCACGGCCTCCCAGTGGCTCTCCCCGCCCTGGCGACGCAGTTCGAAACCGACCAGATGGCGGTGATTGACGAGACAGTTGCGATGGACGCGCAGCAGGGTGTCGGGGAATTCCTCCTCGATGCGGGCGAGCGCCTCGCTCAGCAGGTATTCCCGCGCGTGGGTGCGCAGGGTGACGTATTTCTGCGCGGCGCGCAGGTAAAGCACGTCTTCCAGCGGCACCAGCCAGACCCGGCCGCGATCGCTGACCGTGAAATGGCGGCGCGGCGCCAGCGGGCGCAAGGTCGCGTCGTCTTCGGCGCGCAGCGGGCGGGCGCGTTGCAGTGCCTGGACGAGGCGCGGCAGGCGCACTGGCTTGAGCAGGTAATCGAGGACGCCCACCTCGAATGCCGCCACGGCGTGCTCGTCGTGCGCGGTGACGAAGATCACCGCTGGCGGGGCCGGGAAGCGGAGCAGGTGCCGGGCGACGATGAGGCCGTTCATCTGCGGCATCTGGATGTCGAGCAGGACCACGTCGGCGGGCGTTTCGGCGAGCTGGCGCAGCGCGTCTGGGCCATTGTCGGCCTCGCCCAGCAGGCGGTTGGGCAGATCCGGGCGGCAGTCGTCGAGCAGGAAGCGCAGGCGGGTGCGGGCCGGCGCCTCGTCGTCGACGATGAATACCGCAAGCGGGGCGCTCATGCCGGGTCACTCCCGCCCCGTTGCAGGGGCAGCTCGATGCGGACCACGAACTGTCCGGCCTCTTCACCGGTGCTCATGCGCGCTTCTGCGTCGTAATGCAGGTCCAGACGTTCGCGAATGTTGGAGAGCGCCATGCGGTTGCCGGGCCGCACCGGCGCCGCATGCGCGACCG
>Ga0209207_1000333_pt1 | contig 31079 bp, 25 predicted proteins | sample SaghotsprinmetaG_FD_184140 | JGI IMG/M metagenome (GOLD analysis project Ga0209207, IMG submission 184140) | Hot spring microbial communities from South Africa to study Microbial Dark Matter (Phase II) - Sagole hot spring metaG (SPAdes) (version 3) | ecosystem: Environmental > Aquatic > Thermal...
GTAAAAAATCTCCAATTCGTAATGCAGGCCACGCACTTGAGGAAGCTGCTGTTATAAATAGAGATAATGTAATTAAGGCTAATTTCTTCATGTTGATTAGTACCTGGGTATGCTTGCTGTGGCTAACTATAATTAGACGACATTACTGTCGCATAACATCCGAGTAAATGTCGGATAACCTTCCTTGTCGTTTTTCAAGTCCTTGTCTAGCTTAGAGTAGGTCGCGACAAACGCGACATTACCCAGGGAGCAACACGACATGGATGACGGCAAGCCAAAATTGCTGGCGCAGGTGCGCCAGCAGATTCGTTTGAGAAACTATTCGATTCGTACCGAGGCTGTCTATGCCGAGTGGGTGAAGCGTTATATACGTTTTCATCGTTATCGGCATCCCGCTGAAATGGGGGCTGCGGAGATTGAGGCGTTTTTGAGTCATTTGGCTGTCGGCCGGAATGTATCAGGCTCCACGCAGAATCAGGCGTTGGCGGCGCTGTTGTTTCTTTATAAGCAGGTTCTGGGTGTTAACTTGCCTTGGCTGGATGACATTGTTCGTGCCAAGAAGCCCAAGCATCTACCCGTTGTGCTGACCCGTGATGAGGTGGCGCGGGTGCTGGATGAGTTGTCGGGTGTGCAGTGGCTGGTGGCCAATCTGCTTTATGGTGCCGGGCTGCGCTTGCTGGAGGCTTTGCGCTTGCGGGTCAAAGATATCGATTTTGCACGGGGTGAATTGCTGGTGCGTGATGGCAAGGGACAGAAGGACCGGGTGACCATGTTACCGCAGCGTTTGATCTTGCCTTTGCAGGAGCATCTTCAGAAAGTCGCTGTTTTGCATCGTGCTGATCTGGCTGAGGGTTTTGGCCGCGCCAATCTGCCATTTGCGTTGGCACGCAAGTATCCGAATGCGGCGGCGGAATGGGGTTGGCAATTTGTCTTTCCGTCAGGCAATCGTTCGCAGGATCCGCGTTCCCAGGGCATCTTTCGCCATCATGTGCATGAGAAAACCATTCAGCGTGCGGTACGCGAGGCGGTAAGGCGTACGGGACTGATTAAACCGGCTACGCCTCACACCTTTCGTCATTCGTTCGCGACTCATCTGCTTGAGGCCGGTCAGGACATTCGTACCGTGCAGGAGTTGCTCGGCCACGCGGATGTGAAGACAACGCAGATTTATACCCATGTGCTCAATCGTGGTGCTCTGGGTGTGCTGAGCCCGCTTGATCGTGTTTAGGTCGGGAAGGTCGCTCTGTTAATGCGTGTTGAGCAGATAGCAAAAGCCCCGCACGAAGCGGGGCTTTTGGGGTTTACGTGCAGCTGCGTGACGTTTAAATCAGCTCAGCCCACATGTCGTATTCGTCGGCGTCGATGATGCGCACGCGGACTTTGTCGCCCGGATTGACCTCGGTGCTGGCGATAAACACGCTGCCGTCGATCTCTGGTGCATCGGCGTAGCAGCGGGCAACGGCGCCCTGGTCGTCGACTTCATCGATCAGCACGTCCATTTCCTTGCCGACCTTGAGTTGCAGGCGGGCGGTGCTGATGGCTTGCTGGTGGGCCATAAAACGGTCCCAGCGATCCTGCTTGACGTCATCGGGTACCGGGTTGTCGAGCAGGTTGGCGGGAGCGCCCTCTACCGGTGAGTACTGGAAGCAGCCGACGCGGTCGAGCTGCGCTTCGGTCAGCCAGTCGAGCAGGTACTGGAAGTCTTCTTCGGTTTCGCCGGGGAAGCCGACGATAAAGGTCGAGCGGATGGTCAGTTCCGGGCAGATCTCGCGCCAGGCTTTGATCCGCGCCAGGGTCTTGTCTTCGAAGGCCGGGCGCTTCATCAGTTTGAGTACGCGCGGGCTGGCGTGCTGGAAAGGGATATCCAGGTACGGCAGGATTTTGCCGGCTGCCATCAGTGGGATCAGTTCGTCAACGTGCGGGTAGGGGTAGACGTAGTGCAGGCGCACCCATACGCCCATGCTGGAGAGCGCTTCGCAGAGTTCGGTCATGCGGGTTTTCACCGGCTGGCCATTCCAGAAGTCGGTCTTGTACTTCATGTCCACGCCATAGGCGCTGGTGTCCTGGCTGATCACCAGCAGCTCTTTGACGCCGGCTTTGACCAGGCGCTCGGCTTCGCTGAGCACTTCGCCGACCGGGCGGCTCACCAGTTTGCCGCGCATCGACGGGATGATGCAGAAGCTGCAGCTGTGATTGCAGCCTTCGGAAATCTTCAGGTAGGCATAGTGGCGTGGGGTGAGTTTGATGCCCTGTGGCGGTACCAGGTCGATCAGCGGGTTGTGATCCTGGCGTGGCGGCACGACTTCATGCACGGCGTTGACCACTTGCTCGTACTGCTGTGGGCCGGTCACCGAGAGTACGCTGGGGTGCACGTCACGGATGCTGCCTTCTTCCACGCCCATGCAGCCGGTGACGATCACCTTGCCGTTTTCCTTGATCGCTTCACCGATCACTTCCAGGGACTCGGCCTTGGCGCTGTCGATAAAGCCACAGGTATTGACCACGACAACGTCGGCATCCTGATAGGTCGGCACGACCTCGTAGCCTTCCATACGCAGCTGGGTGAGGATGCGCTCAGAGTCCACCAGGGCCTTGGGACAGCCGAGTGAAACAAAGCCGACTTTCGGCGTGGCGGGGGTGGACATGGCGTTAACCTCAGGCGTGTACGGATGGATGCTGGGCGCTTGCTGCGCCTCTGATCAAAAAGTGCGCAATTCTAGCGGCAGACTTGCGCCATTGCCACCACTACGAAGGGACTTTTAGCCGAGCGCGTGGGAAAGCAGCGCGGCTGGTGGTTGTGGCTGGGTATCGCTGCTGGGGTGGCTCTGAAGCGCAGCATTATCACGTTATGGCGTATCGGAATTAACGGGCGTGTACGCAGATGCATTGTGGAGCTAGAGACTGAGGTCGGTATCTGAGGGCGGTGAAGTGTCTGACTGATGGCTCTGGACAGGTTGGCGTGCCTGCCCCCCACCCACACGCTTTTGTGGCGCGTGGGTGGGGGCAATGGCTTTAGTTGCGTCCAGGCAGAATGCGGGTCAGGGTGTTGTCGCGCACGACAAAGTGATGCAGAAGGCCTGCAGCAGCATGCAGGCCAATCAGCCAATAGCCAGCGCTGCCTGCCAGCTCATGCCATTCCTTGATAGTGCCCGCCAGATCGGGGTCTTTGTTCACCAGAGCGGGTAACTCCAGGCCGAAGAACGGGATTGGCTTACCCGCTGCGCTAAGGATTAACCAGCCCGCCAGTGGTGCGCCGATCATCAGCATATACAGCGCCAGGTGCATCAGTTTCGCCGGGATGTCTTGCCAGGCGGGCAGGGCCGGTACGATGGCGGGCGTCGGGCTGAGGCTACGGGCCAGCAAGCGCAGCCAGACCAGGGCGAATACTGCCAGGCCGAGCATGAAGTGCCATTGCTTGAACAGCTCGCGGGTGTCACTGCCTTTAGGGAAGTTGCCTTTGAATTCGATGCAGGCATACACGGCAGCGATCAATATCAGCATTAGCCAGTGCAGGGCGATGGAGAGTTTTCCATAGCGCGTAGGGAGTGAGGGCTGGTTCATCACGGTTCCTTGCGGTTTCTCGTTGTAGGTACTGCGGCACGGCGTAGGGTAGCCAATAAACCTTAATGGAGCATGAAGACAGGTCAATCATCGTGCTCGTATTGGCGGGTTGTCTGTCGGTGTTTGTCTGCCTGCGCTGCTAGATAGGCGAGTAGAAAGATTATCAGCGCTGATGCGTGTGGCTGTAGCAGGTAAGAGGCGCTGATTGCGGTACTCCGATCAGGCAGGCTGATCAGCAGTGGTGGGCCGTTTATGCGCAGGCTGCGTGCGAGTACATTCCGGCTGTGCAGGAAACTATGTTTGTCACGAAAGCAGGGGAACTGGCTTTGGGGCGATAAACCAGCCAAAAACAAAAAGGCCACTCAGTTGAGTGGCCTTTTTGAGTATCTGGTTGCGGGAGCTGGATTTGAACCAACGACCTTCGGGTTATGAGCCCGACGAGCTACCAGACTGCTCCATCCCGCGCCGGCCATTCTATATAGAAATTGTGATCTGTCAATAAAATAGTGTTTTTAATCAAATGCTTAGATTTTTTGCGGGACAGAAACAGAAAAGGCCACTCGTTTGAGTGGCCTTTTCTGAGTATCTGGTTGCGGGAGCCGGATTTGAACCGACGACCTTCGGGTTATGAGCCCGACGAGCTACCAGGCTGCTCCATCCCGCGCCGGCCATTCTATACACCAATGGTCTTTTGTCAATTGATTAGTGGTTTTTAATCAATAACTTAAATAATGGCGGTGGAGAAACAAAAAAGGCCACTCGTTTGAGTGGCCTTTTTTGAGTATCTGGTTGCGGGAGCTGGATTTGAACCAACGACCTTCGGGTTATGAGCCCGACGAGCTACCAGACTGCTCCATCCCGCGGCGGCCATTCTAGCGGCAAAAACCTACGTGTCAACCTAAAGATCGGCGGAAGTTGTTTTTATTCAGTTGCTTAGCCGTTTGGCCTCTTGCTAGACCCTGAGTTAGAGCTGATCTGATTGTTCGTAAACGTTTCACCGTAGCCCGTAACCCGGCTGTTGGGCTAGAGTCCGTGGCCATTGAAGAGGAGCGACGCCATGAGTACTGAATGTAAAGCCTGTGGTGCCCCGGTGCCTGCAGATGCCAAGGCGTGTCCTAGCTGTGGCGCCGCTATGGTGGGTAAACCCAAGCTGTTGCCGCTGGCGGCTTTTATGTTGATCGTCATTCTGATCATCCAGTCCTATATCAGTAAATCTGACGAGAGCGAGACGCAGGCCCAACCCACGGCGCCCGTTAGTGCGGCCGAGCAGTAGCGGTCAGCGGGTTTGCTGATGTGGCGATGAACAGTCGCAAAATCATCCACGTCGATTGCGACTGCTTTTACGCGGCAATCGAGATGCGTGATGACCCGAGCCTGGCCAGTAAACCCCTGGCAGTGGGTGGATCGGCGGATCGGCGAGGGGTGATCGCCACCTGTAACTACGAGGCGCGCAGTTACGGTGTGCGCTCGGCGATGGCTTCGGGGCAGGCACTGAAGCTGTGTCCGGAGCTGTTGATCGTCAAACCGCGGATGGACGTCTACAAGGCGGTGTCGCGAGAGATTCAGGCGATCTTTCGCGATTACACCGAGCTGATCGAGCCGCTGTCGCTGGATGAAGCCTATCTGGACGTCACCGACAGCCCGCACTTTGCCGGCAGTGCCACGCGTATTGCCCAGGATATTCGCCGACGGGTCTCGCAGGAGCTGCATATCACCGTTTCTGCGGGTGTGGCGCCGAACAAGTTCCTGGCCAAGATTGCCAGCGACTGGAAAAAACCCAACGGCCTGTTTGTCATCACTCCCGATCAGGTCGAGGATTTCGTCGCGGCCTTGCCGGTGAGCAAGCTGCATGGTGTGGGCAAGGTTACGGCTGACAAGCTCGGTCGTCTGGGGATTCGCACCTGTGGTGACCTGCGCGAGTGGAATAAGCTGGCACTGGTCAAGGAGTTTGGCAGCTTCGGCGAACGCCTCTGGGGATTGGCGCGTGGCATTGATGAGCGTGCGGTGCATAACGACAGTCGGCGGCAGTCCGTCAGCGTGGAAAATACCTTCGACAAGGATCTGCCTGACCTGGCTGCCTGCCTGGAGCAGTTACCTGCGCTGCTGGAGCAACTGGCAACCCGTATGGCTCGGTTGGATGCGAGTTACCGGCCGGACAAACCCTTTGTCAAAATCAAGTTTCATGACTTCAGCCAGACCACCCTGGAACAGGCCGGAGCACGGCTTGATCTGGACAGCTACGCGCGGCTGCTGAGTGCCGCCTACGCCCGAGGCAACAAGGCGGTGCGTCTGCTGGGTGTTGGTGTGCGCTTGCACGATCTGCGCGGCAGGCATGAGCAGCTGGAGTTGTTTGCGCCCTGATAGCGGCGCTGAAAAATAGAAAAGGCGAAGCCGCAGGGCTTCGCCTTTTTTAGTTGTGCATGGATCAGTGCTTGCGCGGTACCGGCTTGAGCAGCTCGTCCGGTGGCATTTCACAAGCAATCTTGCGGCCCAGCAAGGCTTCGATGGCAGGCAGGGCGTAGGCATCGTCTTCGCCGGCAAAGCTGATCGAGGTGCCGCTGGTGCCGGCGCGGCCGGTACGCCCGATGCGGTGCACATAGTCGTCCGGGGTTTCCGGCAGGGTGAAGTTGATTACGTGGCTAATGCCATCGACATGAATCCCGCGGCCGGCCACATCGGTGGCGACCATCACGCGGATCTTGCCTTCGCGGAAGCCTTCCAGGGCGCGGATGCGTTTGTGCTGCGGGACATCGCCGGACATTTGCACCGCACTGATGCCGTCGCGGGTCAGGCGTTCCTCGATACGGCGCACTTCATCCTTGCGGTTGGCGAAGACCATTACCCGACTCCAGTCGTTCTGGCTGATCAGGTTGTACAGCAGCTTGTATTTGTCGCTGCCGGCAACGGCATAAACGTGCTGCTCGACGGTATCGCTGGCGACGTTTTCCGGTTCGATCTCGACGATGGCCGGGTCGGTGGTCCACTGCTTGGCCAGGTTCATCACATCGTCGGTGAAGGTGGCGGAGAACAGCAGGGTCTGGCGTTCGCCCTTCATCGGGGTCTGGCGAATGATCTGCCGCACCTGCGGGATAAAGCCCATGTCGAGCATGCGGTCGGCTTCGTCGAGCACCATCACCTCGACCATATCCAGGTGCACTTCGCCACGCTGATTGAAATCGAGCAGGCGCCCCGGGGTTGCCACCAGAATGTCGCAGAAGCGTGATTCGAGCTGCTTGAGCTGTTTGTCGAAATCCATACCGCCAACAAACTGCATGACGTTGAGGTCGGTGTACTTGGTCAGTTCGGCAGCGTCCTTGGCGATCTGCACCACCAGTTCGCGGGTTGGCGCAATGATCAGCGCGCGCGGTTCGCCCATGTAGCGCTCTTTCGGTGCCGGGGTCTGTTGCAGCTGGGTGATGATCGAGATCAGGAAGGCTGCGGTTTTGCCGGTGCCGGTCTGGGCACGGCCAATCGCATCACGACCGCTGAGGGTGTAACCCAAAACCTGTGCCTGAATCGGCGTGCAGTAGGGGAAACCGAGGTCATGGATGGCGTGCATCAACTCGGGAGAGAGCTTGAAGTCGTGGAAGCGGGTCTTGCCTTCGGCCGGTTCGACGGCGAAGTCTTCCAGTTTCCAGGTATCGACAGGCTTGGCCGGACGTTCGCGACGAGGCTTTGCCGGCTTTTCCTGGCGCTGTGACGGTTTTTCAGCGGTTTCTGCGGCGCGCGGTTTGCTGTTGCGGCTGTCGTTATCCGCGTGGGCATCCTGCTTGGCGCGCGGTGCGCTGGGCGTTACGGGCGGACTTGCTGGGCTGGGCTGCTCGCCCTCGGCTTTGCCGAATATTTTCTTGAGTGCTTTGAGCACGGTCATCTCATCAATTGGTTAAGGAGTGAACGGCCGCCAGTGTAAAGCAAGAAGCCGGCGCGGCGAAGTGCCACGCCGGATGGCAGCGTTTGACTGGTTTTTACTCAATCTGCAGGGAGGCTGGCAAGCAGCAGGCGCTGCACGTTGCCGCCCATGATGGCGGCAATTTCATCACGGTTGAAGCCAGCCTTGAGCAGGCCTTCGGTGAGCTGTGGCAAGCCGGTTACATCAAACGGGGCGTGAATGGTGCCGTTGAAATCCGAGCCGAGGGCCACATGCTGTACGCCGATCAAGTCAGCGGTATAGCGGATGGCCCGGACGATGGCCTCGACCGAGGTGGCGCAGACGGCGGCATCCCAGTAACCGATACCGATCACTCCGGCGGTGGCGGCAATGGCTTTCAGGTGTTTGTCGCTCAGATTGCGCGGGCCTTTGCAGGTGCCTTCGACCCCCGTATGGGAAACCAGAACCGGGCGGGTAGCGATGGCCAGTACATCGTCAATCAGCGGGCGGGAGGCGTGGGCCAGGTCGATCAACATGGCTTTTTCTTCCAGGCGCTTGATCACTTGCTTGCCCAGCGGGGTCAGGCCACCTTTTTCCAGGCCGTGGGCCGAGCCGCCGATTTCGTTATCGAAGAAGTGGGTCAGGCCGGTGATGCGAAAGCCGGCCTCATAAAGTGCATCGACGTTTTCCAGTTTGCCCTCGATTGGTTGCAGGCCTTCGGTGGCAAGGATCGCCGCGACGCGTTGCGGGTCTTTTTGCCAGGCGCTGATAAAGCTGACGAGATCGCTGCGGGTTTTGATCAGCACCAGGCGTCCGTCGCTGTTGGCGCTGGCTGTATTGAGTTTGTGCGCCTGGTAGAGCGCGCGTTGCAGCAGGCTGCTCCAGGTTTCCTTGGGCCAGCGTTGTGCCATGGCCAGTAGGGTGATGTTGTCGGTCTCACCACTGTTGCGCTCATAGTTGATGCCGCGCGGCGTCTTGGTCACGGTGGAGAACACTTGCAGGCCGACGTGGCCTTCGAGCATGCGCGGCAGGTCGGAGTGGCCGAAGTCGTAGCGCTTGAGCAGGTCGCGCTCCCACAGCAGCACGTCATCGTGCAGATCGGCGATAAACAGCTGTTGATGCAGCTGTTTGGCCGGCTCGCTGGCAGGGTAGGGCGCTGGGGACTCGACGCTGTTCATCTTGCGGTCAAGCAAGGCGGGCAGGGCGAACACGCTGCCAGCAGCAATCAGCAGCACAATCAGGAGGGTCAGCAGAACTTTGCGCATAGTGGGTGCCATCCGGGCGTTGTTGTTATGCGCAGCACTCTAGCAATAGTGGGTAAAAAATGTGATTGGTAGCGAGTGAGTAGGCTTCAGGCGCGTGCGCTTTTGCAGCCAGTTTACGATCTCGCGAGCTAGAGTCCTGCAAGGCAAAAACAGGCGAGGAAGCGGAGTGTACTTTTGTACATGAGCATTCCGAGTCTGTTTTTAACGCCGCAGGACCGGCGCGCAGCAGATCGTAGAGGTCAGCCGCAGAGGCAGTCGCGGCCTTGCTGCTTGGCCCTATACAGCGCGCTATCGGCGCGGGCGATCAGACCCTGCAGGCTGTCTTTGGGCTGCATCTGCGCCAGGCCGATGGAAACGGTCACACCCGGCAGGACGCCAATCGGTGAATGGAACGAGCTGACGTGATGCAGTGCCTCGCGCAGGCGCTCGCCGATATTGCGCGCTTCATCGAGGCTGATTTCCGGCAGCAGGATGACGAACTCTTCGCCGCCGTAGCGGGTCAGGCTGTCCTTGGGGCGCAGTTGATTGCGCAGGGTGTGGGCGACCAGGCACAGCGCATAGTCGCCGGCGAGATGGCCGTGCTGGTCGTTGTAGGCTTTGAAGTGATCGACGTCGAGCATCAGCATGCACAGCGGTTTTTCGTTGAAGGCGCTGCGGGTGCTTTCACGCTCGAAGATATGCTCCAGCCAGCGACGGTTATAGGCGCCGGTCAGGGCGTCGATGTTGGCGGTCTGTTCGCTGTCGAGAATGATCCGATTGCCTTTGCGTACTCGATCGCACAGCAACTCGAGCAGGTTTTGCATCAGTTCGGGTGATTGCCGGAACAGGTTGAATAGCGACTCACGGTGTAGCCGCAGCACACAGCAGGGCTCGGTAGCCACCACGTAGGCTGATGGGTGTTCATTGTCGATAAAGCTGATTTCGCCGGCGCAGTCGCCGACTTTCAGGGTGCTCACTGGCTGGCTGTCGAGCGAGCCAAGGTAGACCTTGAGTTGGCCTTTGAGCAGCAGGTAGAGGTACTGATTGCGGTTGAAGGGCGAAAGTAGCACTTCGCCAGCGTCCAGATCACAGGCGCGAAATTCCTTGAGCAGCTGGCTGATGCTGCTGGCGGCGACATTATTGAACAGTCGCAGGTGGCGGATTTGGTGCAGGTCAGCCTGCCACTTGGCGTTTTTCATCGCAGTGGCAGGTAGGGTCTGGTCTTGTGCCGAGTGTGCATCGCTAACGCTCCCTGCATTAAGGGCGAACACCATGGCTGAACATATTCCGCTGCCTGTGGGCTGACAATCCTTGTGTGGGCCTTGGGCGACCAGTGGTCTTAAAGTTGAATGGTTGGTCACAAATCTGGCGCGATCCTTGCGCCAGCCTGCTGTTAGGTCTCGTGGTGCAGTTGTATGCCAACGGCAAAACCACTCAGGCGCTTGGCCACGGCATCGGCTAGTGCGGCTTTTCCGGCTGGCAGGTGAATGTGCGCCACCTGACCGCGCTGGTCATCGCTGAGCACTTCCACGCGCAACTGCTCGTCCAGTTCTGTCAGCGCGGCCTGGTAGACCCGGGCGATGGCATCGAAACGCAGGGCTGGCTTGAAGGTCTTGCCCACGGCGGTCAGCGGAATGGCATCGATGATCCAGGCGTCCTTGGGGATCGCCGCACGCTCGGGGATATGCTCGGCAGCATGGGCCAACAGCTCGGCTTCACTGACCTGTGCGCCGGGTTTGAGCTGCACGTAGACCACCGGCAGTTCACCGGCCTTTTCGTCGGGCTTGCCGACTGCGGCGGCCATGGCCACAGCGGGGTGTTTGTGCAGGGCTTCTTCGATCATTTGCGGGTCGATGTTGTGGCCGCCACGGATGATCAGGTCCTTGCTGCGGCCGGTCAGCCAGATATAGCCGTCTGCATCCACACGACCCAGGTCGCCAGTGTTGAACCAGTCGCCATCGACCCAGATGCCGGTATTCTTGCTGCTCTGCAGGTAGCCCTTGAATACCGTGGCACCGCGGATGCACAGGTTGCCGATTTCATTGTTGGCCGCATTCCTTAAATAGTTGCCCTGTTCATCGAGCACCTTGATCGCCACCTCGCAGTAGGGCATCGGCAGGCCAATGGAGCCCGGGCGACGTTCGCCGGCTGGCGGGTTGGCGCAGCTGCCGCAGGTGCCTTCGGTGAGGCCGTAGCCTTCGATCAGGGTCAGCCCGGTTTTGCTTTCGAACTGGCGGATCAGCTCCACCGGCATCGGCGCCGCGCCACACAGGGCGTACTTCAACGAGCTGAGGTCATGGCCCTCGCTGGGAACTTGCAGCAGGCCGGCGTAGATGGTCGGTACGCCGCTGAAGAAGCTGACCTTGTAGCGCTCGATAATCTTCCAGAAATTACCGATCAACGCAGTGTTGCGATAACCCTGCGGGGTAGCCAGCAGCACTTCGGCGCCGCCGATAAAGGCGGTCAGGCCGGTGACGATCACACCGTTGACGTGGAACAGAGGCAGGCCGCAGAGGGTGACATCGCCCGGCTCGAAGCCGGTAACCAGATTCATGCTGTAGGCCATCGCCACTTCATTACCGTGGCTGTGCGGCGCCAGTTTCGGCGTGCCAGTGGTGCCGCCGGTGTGGAAGTAGCTGGCAATTTCGTCGGCCGCGATCACCCGGCCGCTTTCCAGGTGATCGTCCGGGCAGCCTGCGATCAGCTCGTCAAAGTCCAGCACGCCCTCCGGCAATGCCCCGCGCTGGGCTTTGAGGCCACTGCGCTGCGGCTCTGGCAGCAGATTGGCCATGTCAACGCAGATAATCGCCTTGAGGTTCGGCAACTGATCGCGCAGGCCTTCGACCTTGGCCCACAAGTCAGTGCCGGGGAAGGGGGCGAGGGTGACCAGCAGCTCCGAGTCCGAAGCCTGGATCAGCTCGGCGATATGTTCCGGGTCGAGCAGCGGGTTGATTGCGTTGACGATCCCGGCGGCTTCGCCACCCCAGATGGTGAAGTGGGTGTGCGGCAGGTTGGGCAGCAGAAACGACACCGCCTTGCCTGGGCGCAGGCCCAGGCGGTGGAAGGCATTGGCGGTCTGGGTGATCTTGCCCAGCAGTTGCCGGTAGCTCAGGCGGTAGGCCGGCTCGTCGACATTGCCCTGCAGGATGAAGGACAGCGCTGGCGCGTCACCCTGCAACGCGGCACTGCGGCGGATCAGCTCATAGGTGCTGGTAGGCAGGTCGCGCTCGGTGAGCGGGGTTTGCTCGATCTGCTGAATGTCGCGCAGGGTCTTGATCGCAGGAATAGCAGGCATAAGTGGTTTCACTCGCAAACAGTCAACTGTTGAACCGTAGCTCCAGCCAGTCGGCGATGTCGCGGATTTCCTCGTTTACCACTTCGTGGCCCATCGGGTAATCACGCCATTGCACGCTGACGCCAGAGGCCTCCAGGTAGTCATGGGCTGCGCGGCCCATGGCCGGCAGAACGATGTCGTCGAATGTGCCATGCAAACACAGCACCGGCAGTTGTTTTTTTGTATCTGCCAGGGTGATTTCGTCACTGAAGGTCGGTGCATAGGTTGACAGGGCCATTACCCCGCCCAGGGCAAACTGCCAGCGCAGGAACGCCGTATGCAGCACCACCGCACCGCCTTGGGAGAAACCGGCCAGGACAATACGGGCTGGATCAATGCCGCTGTCACGCTGCGCTTCGATCAGGGCGATCACCTGTTGCGCCGAGGCTTCCAGCTGCTCGCGGTTGATCGCGCGAGCCGGACTCATGGCCAGGATGTCGTACCAGCTGGGCATGGCGTAGCCGCCGTTGATGGTCACTGCCTGGGTCGGCGCTTGTGGCAGGACGAAGCGGGTGCTGGTCAGGCGTTTCTGCAGCATTTCGGCTACCGGCATAAAGTCGTAACGGTCGGCCCCCAGGCCGTGCAACCAAATGACGCACGAATCGGCGGCAAGTGTGGGCTGAAGAATCAAGGGTTCGCTCATCTGAGGCTCCGCTGTGGTGCGCGCGCGCTGATTTAGTGCGCAGGAAAAATTAGAGGGTGGCGATTCTAGAAAGAAGTTGTCGCCAGGGTGCAAGTTTTGCTCTTGACCTCTCCGTATGGTTCTTAAAGCGCGGTGCTGGTACGGGCCTTGCTATACACCCCAGGGACTGATGACGTTGTTCGCCGGTGGTAACACTGCCACCCAAGCGGGCACGGAGCAGACTGAAATGCCTTGTAACAGGCTTTTCAACCAGTTCGCCAGGCGCTGCATGCTGTGCGACAAGTCACTTGCTATCTGTCTCTAGCCCATTCAAATAATGGGCGGGTGAGAGTCTATGGCCGCTGGAGCAATCGGCAACTAGACTCGAACTAAGGCCTGATCCCCGGCTGAGTGTGTTGCTGCCGACACAGTCAACGAGCCCCATAAGGGTACGGTGGTAGGGCCGAGACTCCAAACACAACAAAAGCAACTGGAGGTTTTAATGAAGATGGTGAAATCCACATTGGCAGTACTGACCACCGCCGCTGTTCTCGGTGTCAGCAGTTTCGCTCACGCAGGCGCTACGCTGGACGCGATCCAGAAGAAAGGTTTTGTACAGTGCGGTATCAGCGATGGTCTGCCTGGCTTCTCCTACGCCGATGAGAAGGGTAACTACCTGGGTCTCGACGTTGACGTATGCCGTGCTGTGGCTGCTGCCGTATTCGGTGACGCGACCAAGGTCAAGTACAGCCCGCTGACCGCCAAGGAGCGCTTCACTGCGCTGCAGTCCGGCGAAGTCGACATTCTCTCGCGTAACACCACCTGGACCAGCTCCCGTGATTCCGGCCTGGGTCTGAACTTTGCCGGCGTCAACTATTACGACGGTCAAGGCTTCCTGGTGAACAAGAAGCTCGGCGTTTCCAGCGCCAAGGAACTCGATGGCGCCACCGTGTGCATCCAGGCAGGTACCACCACCGAGCTGAACCTCTCCGACTACTTCCGCGCCAATGGCCTGAAGTACACCCCGATCACCTACGATACCTCCGACGAGAGCGCCAAATCGGTTGAAGCTGGCCGTTGTGACGTGCTGACTTCCGACCAGTCGCAGCTGTACGCACAGCGCATCAAACTGGCCGATCCGGACTCCTACGTGGTACTGCCGGAAGTGATCTCGAAAGAGCCACTGGGCCCGGTCGTACGCCAGGGTGACGAGGAGTGGTTCGACATCGTGCGCTGGTCGCTCTACGCGATGGTAAATGCTGAAGAGTTGGGCGTGACGTCGGCTAACGTTGAAGAGCAAGCCAAATCCACCAAGAACCCCGACGTGGCTCGTCTGCTCGGCGCTGAAGGTGAGTTCGGCAAAGATCTGAAACTGCCGAAAGACTGGGCGGTACAGATCGTCAAGCAAGTGGGCAACTACGGTGAGAGCTTCGAGCGCAACGTCGGTACCGGCAGCGAGCTGAAGATCGAGCGTGGCCTCAACGCCCTGTGGAACAAGGGTGGTCTGCAGTACGCACCGCCGGTGCGCTGACCGTCCGCTGCCAGCCGCTCGTCCTGAGTGGCCGGCATTGTTCTGACTGATGTGAACCTCATGCCCGCTGTTGCGGGCATGAGGGTTCCAAGAGGGCTCCTATGCAAACCACTGCAAATGTCCCGCGCCCGGGTGGATCGGTTTGGACCGACCCCAAGGTGCGTGCCTGGCTATTTCAAATTCTTGCCGTTATCGCCGTTGTGGCGCTCGGCTGGTTTCTGTTTGACAACACCCAGACCAACCTGGAAAAACGCGGAATCACCTCCGGCTTTTCCTTCCTTAACAACAGTGCCGGTTTCGGCATTGCCCAGCACCTGATCGACTACAACGAAAGCAACTCCTATGGGCGTGTTTTCGTGGTGGGTTTGCTCAACACCCTGCTGGTGTCGGTGATTGGTATCGTCCTGGCCACGTTGCTGGGATTTGTTCTTGGGGTGGCACGCTTGTCGCCCAACTGGCTGGTCAGCAAGCTGGCCGCCGTGTACATCGAAACCTTCCGTAATATCCCACCGCTGTTGCAGATATTCTTCTGGTACTTCGCCGTCATGCTCTCGCTGCCGGGACCGCGGCAGAGTCTGGGCGTTGGCGACACTTTCTTCCTCAACAGCCGTGGCCTGTATATGCCGGCCCCCAGCCCGACCGACAGTTTTGCACTGTTTGCCGGTGCGCTGATTGTGGCAATTATCGGGGTGGTGCTGTTGTCGCGCTGGTCGAAGGCGCGTTTCGAGGCGACCGGCCAGCTGTTTCCGGTTTCCCTGGGCGCTATTCCGCTGCTGATCGGCCTGCCGGGGCTGGCGATTCTGCTGGGCGGCAATCCGTTGCAGTGGAGCGTGCCGGAACTGACCGGCTTCAACTTCCGTGGCGGCTGGGTGCTGATTCCCGAGCTGATGGCGCTGACCCTGGCGCTGACCATCTACACCGCGGCCTTTATTGCCGAGAACGTGCGCTCCGGGATCATGGCCGTCAGTCATGGGCAGACCGAGGCGGCGCGCTCGTTGGGCCTGCCCGCTGGTAAGACCCTGCGTCTGGTGATCATTCCGCAGGCGCTGCGGGTGATCATTCCGCCGTTGACCAGCCAATACCTCAACCTGGCGAAAAACTCCTCGCTGGCCGCCGGTATCGGTTATCCGGACATGGTCTCGCTGTTTGCTGGCACGGTGCTCAATCAGACCGGTCAGGCCATCGAGGTGATTGCCATCACCATGAGCGTGTACCTGGCGATCAGCATCAGCATTTCCATGCTGATGAACTGGTACAACAAGCGCATTGCGCTGATCGAGCGGTAAGGAGCAGCCATGCAAACTCATACCTTCAAACCTGATCTACCACCACCGGCGATGAGCGTCGGCGTGGTCGGCTGGCTGCGCAGTAATCTGTTCTCCAGCTGGTTCAACACACTGCTGACACTGTTCGCCGTCTACCTGGTTTGGCTGATGCTGCCACCGCTGATTCAGTGGGCCTTCATCAATGCCGACTGGACCGGCACCACCCGTGCTGACTGCACCAGCGGCGGAGCCTGCTGGGTGTTTGTGCAGCAACGTTTTGGCCAGTTCATGTACGGCTTCTACCCAACTGAGTTGCGCTGGCGGGTGGATACAACACTGTGGTTGGCGATCATCGGTGCTGCACCGCTGTTCGTCTCGTTGATGCCGCGCAAGGCGCTGTATGGCCTGGGCTTTCTGGTGGTTTATCCGGTGCTGGCCTTCTGGCTGCTGCACGGCGGCTTTGGTGGCATGTCGACTGTACCGACCAGCCAGTGGGGCGGCCTGATGCTGACTCTGGTAATCGCTGCTGTCGGTATCGCCGGCGCCTTGCCGCTGGGCATTCTGCTGGCGCTGGGGCGGCGTTCGGACATGCCGGCGATCCGCGTGATCTGCGTGACCTTCATCGAGTTCTGGCGCGGCGTGCCGTTGATTACCGTGCTGTTTATGTCCTCGGTGATGCTTCCGCTGTTCCTGCCGGAAGGCCTGAGCTTCGACAAACTGATGCGCGCGCTGATCGGGGTGATCCTGTTCCAGTCGGCGTATATCGCTGAAGTGGTGCGCGGTGGTCTGCAAGCCATTCCCAAAGGCCAGTACGAAGCCGCAGCGGCCATGGGCCTGGGTTACTGGCGGATGATGGGCCTGGTGATCCTGCCGCAAGCCCTGAAGCTGGTTATCCCCGGCATCGTCAACACCTTTATTGCGCTGTTCAAGGACACCAGCCTGGTGATCATTATCGGCCTGTTCGACCTGCTCAACAGCATCAAGCAAGCCACCACCGATCCGGCCTGGTTGGGCATGGCCACTGAAGGCTATGTGTTCGCCGCGCTGATTTTCTGGATTTTCTGTTTTGGTATGTCCCGCTATTCCCAGAATCTGGAGAGAAAGCTGGACACCGGCCACAAGCGTTAGGAGTCAATCATGAGTGAAGCAATCAAGCAGCCCAGCGCCGAGCCGATGATCCTGCTGCAAGGCGTGAACAAGTGGTACGGCCAGTTCCATGTGCTCAAGGACATCAACCTGAGCGTGCAGCAAGGTGAGCGTATCGTGCTGTGCGGGCCATCTGGCTCGGGCAAATCGACCACCATTCGCTGCATCAACCGTCTGGAAGAGCATCAGCAGGGGCGCATCATCGTTGATGGCACCGAACTGACCCATGACCTCAAACACATCGAAGCGGTACGTCGCGAAGTCGGCATGGTGTTCCAGCACTTCAACCTGTTCCCGCACCTGACCGTGCTGCAGAACTGCACGCTGGCACCGATGTGGGTGCGCAAGATGCCCAAGCGCCAGGCCGAAGAAATTGCCATGCACTTCCTTGAGCGTGTGCGTATTCCGGAGCAGGCCAACAAATACCCAGGCCAGCTTTCTGGCGGTCAGCAACAGCGTGTGGCGATTGCCCGCGCGCTGTGCATGAAGCCAAAGATCATGCTGTTCGATGAACCTACTTCGGCGCTCGACCCAGAGATGGTGAAAGAGGTTCTGGATACCATGATCGGCCTGGCTGAAGACGGCATGACTATGCTCTGCGTAACCCACGAAATGGGCTTTGCCCGCACCGTGGCGAACCGGGTGATCTTTATGGACAAGGGTGAGATCGTTGAGCAGAACGATCCGGATACCTTCTTCACCAACCCGCAGAACGAACGCACCAAGCTGTTCCTCAGCCAGATCATTCACTGAGTTCAGTTGCAATAGAAAAAGGGAGCCTTCGGGCTCCCTTTTTTATCTGATGCAAATGCTTACTTGTCTTCCGACCATAGGCGCAGCGGTTTGCCTTCGGCTGGCCACAGTTGCAGCTGTCCGGTGGGCGAGAAGTCCCAACGCTGCACCTGACTCAGGCTTTCGAGAAAGCGCGTTTCCTGTTCCATCAGCGCCGGTGCACACATCTTGCGAGTGCTGCCTGGCGTGCCGATGCTGAGTTTCTCGCCGTCCAGGCGGTAGTTGGAAAACCAGTGGTTGCAGCCGGCATTGCCATAGGCCCGACCATCGTCAGCCAGGGTAATGCTCAGGTAGCTACGGTCGATCAACGGACGCTCGCCAATCCATTCCACCCGGTAGCTGTGCTCGGTTTTCAGTTGCGGGCCGGATGCAGCACAGCCGGAAAGGCCCAAGGCCAGCAGGCTGATGGTCAGAAGTCGGTTCATATAGCCTCCTGGGGTGCGGCTTATTTTTGGCATTTAGGGCACAGGTGCTTGGCGTTATGTGACTGCCAGCCCAGCTCTTTAATGCGCGCTTCGGCCGCTGGGGCCTGGGCCTTCTTGCCGAGGGCGGCATCGACGGCAAACTCGAAATCGAGCTGGGCATTGCAGCTGTCGCAGTTGACCTGCCACTTGAAGATGGCCAGCTCCTTGAATGCCGGGCCGGTGGCAACGGCGACCCATTGGCCGCGCGGGTTAATCAGGTGGCGCACTTTGTCGGCCTGCAAACGCATGGACAGCTCGCGGCTGCCCTTGAGGGTAACCAGCAGAGTGTCGCCGCTCTGGATCGAGCCACCATTGCCGGTGACCTGGTAACGGCCTGGGGCCAGTGCGCGGCATTCGATCAGCGTGTGTTCAGGGTTGAGCAGGTTGTAGCGAAAGTCGTGTTCAGCCATGGATCCTCCAAATGTGCGTAAATGCTATCACGCACGGCCCGCAGGCTGTGTTCAGCGAGCGCTTCAGGCGCTGACTTGCGCCTCGCGGGCCAGTCGTTCGATGGCGGCATCCAGCTCATCCAGGGCTTGCTGGGCGGCCGGGTCGTTCTGTTTCAGCAGGGTTTCGCTGCGCTGACAGGCGGCGCGCAACTGCGGCACGCCGCAATAGCGCGTAGCCCCGTGCAGGCGGTGCACGCGTTCGATCAGACTGTTGCGCTCGCCACTGTCGCGCGCCTGGCGAATGGCTTGGCGGTCGCCAGGCAGGCCGGCCAGCAGCATGCTCAGCATATCGGCGGCCAGGTCAGCCTTGCCGGCCGCCAGGCGCAGGCCTTCTTCGGCATCCAGTACGCTCAGGCTGTGCTGCACCTGGCCTGCGTTGGGCGGCTCGACGCTCTGGTTGCGCAGGGCCAGGCCGGTCCACTTGAGCACCACCTGGGCCAGCTGGCGTTCGCTGATCGGCTTGGTCAGGTAGTCATCCAGGCCACTTTGCAGCAGGGCGCGTTTTTCGTTGGCTAGGGCGTGGGCGGTCAGGGCGACGATCGGCACCGGGCTGCGGCCGCTCTCGCTTTCCTGCAGGCGAATCGCTTCGGTCGCTTGGCGGCCATCCATGCCCGGCATCTGTACGTCCATAAATATCAGGTCAAAGGTCTGCTCGGCGGCTTTTTCCACGGCCTCATAGCCGCTGTTGGCGATGCTCACCTGGGCGCCCATGTCGTCGAGCAGGGTTTGCACCAGCAACAGATTGGCCGGGTTGTCGTCGACACAGAGAATCAGCGGCGGGCGGCTCGGTGCGCTTTGTTGGTTTTCTGTACGGCTCTGCCGTGGACTGACCAGCTCGGCCAGACCGCGCTGCAGCTTGCGTGTGCAGGCGGGTTTGGCCTGCAGTTGGCTGTAGGCGTCTGGGAGCAGGCCTTGGTACAGCGTCTGTTCGGTGGTGGGGCACAGCAGCAGGGTTTTGCAGGCCAGGCGTTCGAGCTCCCAGATACGCTGGTCGAGGCGCTCTGGCGGCAAGGTCTGGGTGCTGACGCCGAGCACTGCCAGTTCGATTGGCTGGGCGCTATGTCGCGCCTCGGCCACGGCGCTGAGCAGGCTGTCGAGGTTATCGAAGCCGCTGACCTGCAGGCCGCAGTCTTCCAGTTGATGTTGCAGGGCCTGACGCGCCAGGTCGTGGTGTTCCAGGGCAGCCGCGCGGCGGCCGAGCAGCGGCGGCCGTGGCAGGTCTTCGGCGTCGTCACGGGCCTTGGGCAGGCTCAGGGTGATCCAGAATTCCGAGCCTTCTTCAGGCGTGCTGTCGACGCCGATTTCGCCGCCCATCTGCTCGATCAGGCGCTTGGAAATCACCAGGCCCAGCCCGGTGCCGCCAGCTTGACGGCTGAGCGAGTTATCGGCCTGGCTGAAGGCTTGGAACAGCTCGCGCAGGTCGTCATCGGAGAGGCCGATGCCGGTGTCCTGCACGCTAATACGCAGCTGCGCGCGGTCGGCACTTTCGTCTTCGAGCATGGCGCGAATCACGATGCTGCCGGCACGGGTGAACTTGATCGCGTTGCTCACCAGGTTGGTCAGCACCTGCTTGAGCCGCAGCGGGTCACCGATAAGCGATAGCGGCGTGTCACGGTAGACCAGGCTGAGCAGCTCCAGCTGTTTGGCGTGGGCGGCCGGGGCGAGGATGGTCAGGGTTTCCTGCAATAGATCGCGCAGGTTGAACGGGATGTTTTCCAGCACCAGTTTGCCGGCCTCGATCTTCGAGAAATCAAGAATCTCGTTGATGATCGCCAGCAGGCTGTCGGCGGATTTTTCGATGGTGCCCAGGTAATCCTGCTGGCGCGGGGTCAGTTCGCTTTTCTGCAACAGGTTGGTAAAACCGAGGATGCCGTTGAGCGGGGTGCGGATCTCGTGGCTCATATTGGCGAGGAATTCGGATTTGATCCGGCTGGCCTCCAGGGCCTCCTTGCGTGCCAGGTCCAGCTCGATGTTCTGGATTTCGATGGTTTCCAGGTTCTGCCGCACGTCTTCGGTGGCTTGATCGACGCTGTGTTGCAGTTCTTCCTGGGCGTTCTGCAGCGACTCGGCCATGCGGTTGATGCCCGAGGCCAGCTCGTCCAGCTCATGGCTGCCGAGTGGCGGCAGGCGGGTCTCCAGGTGGCCGTCCTTGAGCTGAGCGACGCTCTGTTTGATCTGTCGCAGCGGGTCGTTGATGGTGCGGCTCATGCGCACGGCGAGCAGGGCGGTGACCATCAGCCCGGTGGCAATCAGCAGCAGGCTGGCCAGCAGGCTGCGGTAGCCGCTGAGCAGCGTGCTGTGATGCGACAGCTCCAGCTCGACCCAGCCGAGCAACTGGGTGCCGGGCTCGCTGAATAAACTGCCGGTCAGGCTCAGGTGTTGTTGATACACCGGCATCAGAAAGCGCGTGGCGTCCTGGTTGCTGCTCTGTGCGGGTTGTAACTCTGCGGCGATGGGTGAGGGCGTCAGCATGCGCGGGCCGGCATGGGCCAGGGGGCTGCGTTCCGGGGCAAGGAAGCTCACCGCACGTACGTCCGGTTGCTCCAGCGCCTGAGTGGCGATGCGTTGCAGCAGCTGCGCATCACCCGCTTGCAAGGCGGGGGCCGCCAGGGGCGCAAGTTGTTCGCTGATCATCTGGCCGCGTTGCAGCAGTTGCCCCTGCAAGCCGGACAGCTGCACCCAGGTGAAGTAACCACCTAGAACCAACGCCAACAGGCTGGTGGGCAGCAGGGTGAGCATGAGCACACGGCCTTTGATGCCTAGATCCTTTAACACGCGACGCCTCCTGGGGTGATATGTCGGCAGTGTAGCGATTCAGCGAGCGAGAATCTGTAGGTGAGTGCGGAACGAATAGTAGGTAGAATTATTCTCATTTGATCGGGTGCTATTCCGTGCTCTCCTGCCATTTCCCTGCCGCACGCATTCTTCTGGTTGAAGATGATCCCCTGTTAGCCAGTCATATGCAGGGCAACCTGCAGGCACGCGGCTATAACGTCAGCCTTAGCCAGGATGGCCGTGAGGGTTTGCGCCTGGCCAGCAGTGGAGCGTTTGACCTGGTGCTGCTGGATATCCTGCTACCTGGCATCAGCGGTCTGCAGGCGTTGCAACATCTGCGCGAGCGCCTGGGGGTGCCGGTGATTTTGATCTCGGCATTGGGCGGCGAGCAGGACCGCATTGCCGGCTTCAGTCAGGGCGCGGATGACTACCTGGCCAAGCCTTTCAGCATGGATGAGTTGCAGGTGCGAATCGCCGCGGTGTTGCGTCGCGTGGCCTATGAGCGACGCGAGCTGATGCAGGCCAGTCTTGACCCGCAATTGCAGTTCGATGAGGCGCGCATGGATGTGTCGCTGCAGGGCCAATGGGCCGAGCTGACCCATACCGAATTTCGCCTGCTTGAACTGTTCGTGCGCCATCCGGAAGGGCTGATGAGCAAGGCCTTCCTTTATCAGCAGGTTTTGCGCCGCGCCTATTCGCGCCATGACCGTAGTCTGGACATGCATATCAGCCATGTACGGCGCAAGTTGCAGGCGCTCGGCTATACCGCCGGGCGCCTGGAAACCGTGTGGGGTAAGGGCTATCTGTTCACCCGTGAGGGCGTCTGAATCATGCCGGGACGTCACTCGCTGTTCTGGCGCCTGGCTTTGCTGGTCATGGCCTTCTGCCTGCTGATTATCTGGGTCAGTTGGTCCTGGGGTGGGCGCATCGAATTTCGCGGTTATCTGCTCAGCGAGGCGGCGCAGCAGCAACTGCTTGGCTATGCCGCTGAGGCCGAGCAGGCCTGGCGCAGCGGCGGTGCCGCAGGGGTTGAACGCTGGCAGGCGCAGATGCAGCAGCGCGAGTCAGTCTGGCTGACGGTTGTTGGGCGTGATTTGCGTGCGCTGGGTACGCGCGTCCTGAGTCTTGAGGAAACCGAGCGTCTGACAGCCATGCGCCGCATTGACTGGCCGATGAGTAAGCGCGCCAGTGGTCTGCCGGTGCTTGCCTTGCCGTTTCCACAGCAGCCCCTGGATGGCCAGTTGGTGATCGAGTTGCCGGAGCGTTTTCTGCCGGAAGGTTTTACCTGGCATGCTCAGTTGCTGGTGCACGGCCTGCTGCCCTGTGGGCTGGCGCTGCTGCTCTGTGCCTTGCTCTATCGGCTGCTGATTACCCCGCTGCAGCACCTGCGTGAACAGGCCAACGCCCTGCGTGATGAGCAGCTGAGTGTGCGCACGGCCAGTCAGATCAGTACCCGTCAGGATGAGCTGGGCGAGCTGGGCCGTGCCTTCGACCATATGGCCGAGCGCCTGCAGGGCATGCTCAGCTTGCAGCGTCAGCTATTGCGCGATCTTTCCCATGAGCTGCGTACACCCTTGAGCCGCCTGCGGGTGGCCTGTGAGAGTGGCCTGGATGCCGAGCTACTGCGCCAGCGTCTGGAGCGTGAAGTTGGCGGTATGCAGCGGCTGGTGGATGACACCCTGGAGTTGATCTGGCTGGGGACCGAGCGTCCGCAACCTGAGCTGGAGCCGATCAGCCTGCCTTCGCTGTGGGCCTTGCTGGCCGAGGATGCCTGTTTTGAAAGTGGCTGGCCGCAGGCCCAGCTGCGTTGTCTGCTGCCTGACGACTGCTGCGTGCGTGGGCATCTCAATGGCCTGGCGCAGGCGCTGGAAAACGGTTTGCGCAATGCCATCCGGCATTCTCCCCCTGACGCAATGATCAGCCTGGATGGGCGCCTGGAGCAGGGCGAGTGGCTGTTCTGGCTGGAGGATCAGGGTGGTGGCGTGGCGGCTGCGCAGCTGGAGCAGATGTTCCTGCCGTTTATTCGTTTGTCAGCGGCTCGCCCCGGCGGTGATGGCTTTGGCCTGGGACTGGCGATTGCCCGCAGCGCCATACAGATGCAGAGCGGGACGATGTGGGCCGAGAACACGGGTGAAGGTTTGCGCCTGAAGTTCCGGCTGAAAAGTGTATAGATTGTAAATGAACTTTACTCACAAATAAGAATCAGTAGCATCTGCGCCGTTCCCGCGTACCGGTCGGGCTGGCGTAGCGTGTGGCTGCCTGCCCTTGAGCCTGGATGCGGACCATTCGCCACAGGAGAGGGTGTTCATGCAGTCGCGATTCAAACTCAGTCATCTGTCGTTGGCCATCGTTGCGGCCAGTCTTTCCCCCTGCACGCTGTTTGCCGCTGAGGCGGTAGATGCCGAGGTCGATGCCCTGAGTGCAGCCGCCGAACCCACCGATGCGATTACGCTCAAGGATGCTGTGGTCACCGCCAAGCAGGAGCTCAAGCAGGCGCCGGGTGTGTCGATCATTACCGCCGAGGACATCAAGAAGCGTCCGCCAGCCAATGATCTTTCCGATGTGATCCGCCGCGAGCCGGGGGTCAACCTGACCGGCAACAGCACCAGTGGCAGCCGTGGCAACAACCGCCAGATCGACCTGCGCGGCATGGGCCCGGAAAACACCCTGATTCTGATCGATGGCCGTCCGTCCAGCTCACGCAACGCCGTCCGTTACGGTTGGACCGGTGACCGTGACACCCGCGGCGAAACCAACTGGGTGCCGGCTGAAGAAGTCGAGCGCATCGAAATCCTCCGCGGCCCGGCTGCTGCCCGCTATGGCTCGGGGGCCATGGGCGGGGTGGTGAATATCATCACCAAGCGGCCGACCGAGGAGCTGCGTGGCTCGGTCACTCTGTATGCGATCCAGCCGGAAGACGACGCCGAGGGCGCCGGCCAGCGTGCCAACTTCAACCTCAGTGGCGCGCTGAACGACAGCCTGGCCTTCCGTCTGTATGGCGGTGCCAACAAGACCAATGCCGACGATGCCGACATCAACGCCGAGCGTCAGGTGGGTGCCGATACCCTGGTGGCGGGGCGGGAAGGCGTACGTAACAAGGACATCAGCGGCCTGCTCAGCTGGCAGATAAACCCCGACCACAGCCTGGACCTGGAAGCCACCTACAGCCGTCAGGGCAACATCTACGCCGGTGACACCATGCTTAACGGCGGTGGTGCATTCGTGAACCAGCTGTATGGCAAGGAAACCAACATCATCCAGCGCAGCAGCTACGCGCTGACCCACAACGGCAGTTACGACTGGGGCAGCTCCACTGCCTCGCTGGCTTACGACTACACCCGGAACGAGCGCCTCAACGAAGGCCTGGCGGGTGGTGGTGAGGGCGCGCCGGCGGAAGGGGCCGGGGTGTTTATCTCGCGCCTGCGTAACACCCGCGCCAATGCCGAGGTCAACTTGCCGCTGGAGATGGGCGCGCCGCAGGTGCTGACCCTGGGCGGCGAATACCTGTACGAGAGCCTCAATGACCCAGGCTCCATGCGTGCGCAAACCTGGGACCCAGGTGTTGGCGGTGTGCCGGCGATTCCTGGTTTTGACCGCAGCCAGACCAAGACCACCGCGCACAGCTTTGCCCTGTTTGCCGAGGACAACATCGAGGTAGGCGAGCGCACCATCGTTACCCCGGGGCTGCGCTATGACGACCATGAAGAATTTGGCGGTAACTGGAGCCCGAGCCTTAACGCCTCCCATGAACTGACCGATGAGCTGACCCTCAAAGGCGGTATCGCGCGGGCCTACAAGACCCCCAACCTGTATCAGTCCAACCCCAACTACCTGCTCTACAGCATGGGCTTTGGTTGTAACGCGGCAGAAGCCAACGCCGGTGGCTGCTACCTGATCGGGAACCCGGATCTGGAGCCGGAAACCAGCATCAACAAGGAAATCGGCCTGGCCTTCGATAAAGGCACCTGGCGTACCAGCGCGACCTACTTCCGCAACGACTACAAGAACAAGATCGTTTCCAGTAACACGGCGGAGTTCCGCCTGGCGAACGGTCGTCGTGTGCAGAACTGGGAAAACTCCGGCAAGGCGGTGGTCGAGGGGGTTGAAGGCAATCTGTTCGTCACCCTCAGCCCGACGCTGGAGTGGAACACCAACTTCACCTACATGATCGAGTCCAAGGACAAGGACAGCGGCGAGCCGCTGAGCATCATCCCCGAGTACACCCTCAACACCAGCCTGGACTGGGCTGCCACCGAGAAGCTGTCGCTGCAGGTCAGCGGCACTTACTACGGCACTCAGGAGTCGCCGAGCTACAACGCCCGACGCAACGTGGCCATCGACAGCCAGGCACAGAAGGATATCGACCCCTACGGTCTGATGGGCGTCAGCGCCGGCTATGCCTTCAATGAGCAGTACAGCGTGCGCATGGGTATCAACAACCTGTTCGACAAACGCATCTACCGCGAAGGCAACGCCACCGAAGCCGGGGCCAACACCTACAACGAAGCCGGGCGTGCCTACTTCGCCTCGGTCACCGCATCCTTCTAGGTCATCGTGCTCCTTACCCGTTGCTACGGCGGGTTTCGGCTCCGCCAGGCGCGTCCTGGCGGAGCCTTTTCAGTGCAGGAAAACGCTTAATGCAAGTGTGGAATCAGGGGTATCTGGCCGAGTTGCCCTATCCCCATCATGTTCAACCGCAGTTGGCGCCCAGCTGGCTGGTGGCACTGCAGACGGCCCTCGGTCAGCGCGCCGGCAATCTGCAGGCGGGCTTTCGCTACTGCGAGCTTGGCTGCGGGCAGGGCCTGAACAGCCTGCTGTTGGCCGCCAGCAACCCGGCGGGGCAGTTCGTGGCGGTGGACTTCAACCCGCAGCATATCGAGCATGGCCGGCGTCTGGCGGCGGCTGCGCAGTTGAGCAATATCGAGTTTGTGCAGGCCGATTTCACCGAGCTGCTCGCGCAGCCGGGCGAGGGCTACGACTTTATCGTCGCCCATGGCGTGTACAGCTGGGTAGCACCCGCGCAGCGTGCGGCCATCCGTGGCTTTGTCGAGCAGCGCCTCAACGCCAATGGGCTGCTGTGCCTGGGTTATATGTGTCAGCCCGGCATGGCGCCGTTGGCGGCGGCTCAGCGGTTTATCTGGCAGCACGCGCAACACGGCAAAGGTTCACCGTCGCAGCGTGTGCGGGCAGCTCTGGATGCATTGCAGGCCTTGCAACAAGGCGGCGCCGGCTTTTTTGTCGAGCAGCCTGAGATGGCCCGGCTGCTGGCGCGCAGTGCCGAGCAGGGGCTGGATTATCTGGCTCATGAGCTGCTGTGTGAGCACTGGCAGCCGTTGCCGGTGGCCGATGTCATGGCAGATTTTGCTCGCCTCGGTTGCCAGTTGATCGGCAGCGCCATTCCACTGGAAAACATCGATGCACTGTCGTTGCCCGGTAACTGCCTGTCCGCGATTCAGAGCCTGTCTGACCCGGCGCTGCGGGAAACCGCCAAGGACCTGGCGCGCAACCAGGCCCAGCGCAGTGACCTGTACCAACGCGGCGATCAGGCCCTGTCGGCCACGGCGCATCGGCACGCCTTGCTGGACAGCTGCTGGGCATTGTTGCCCGCTGCGCCGGCAGCGGGGGCGGTGGAATTTTCAACGCGCATCGGCCCGCTGCAGGGCGCTGCCGAGTTGTATCAGCCACTGCTGCAGGCCCTTGGCGAGGGGCCGCAAAGCTTTGCCGAGCTGGCGCGGCGACCCGCCCTGGCGGCGCAGGTTGGTCAGCTCAGTGGCGCCCTGCAGCTGCTGATGTGGGCGGGTTATGCCCATCCGTTGCTGCACGCGCCGGTGGATGTCACCCGCTGTCAGGCGCTTAACCGTCTGCTGGCCGAAGGGGCCTTGCAAGGTGAGGGCTACGCGCACTTGGCCGCACCCAGCCTGGGTGCAAGTGTGTCGGCAGATAAGCTGGAGATGGCCGCTGCCCGCGTGTTGCTGGAGCATCCGCTGTTACGCGGCAGCTTGCTGAGTGAAACCACTCAGGCGCTGTTGCGCCGTCACGGCGTTGCCGTGCAGCAGGCTGCCGAGCGCCTGCAGCACTTCGAACAGGGCACCTTGCCCAGCTGGCAAGTGCTGGGGGTAGTGCCATGAAGCGCTGCTGGTTGTGGTTGTTCTGCCTGACCTGGCTGAGCGTGGCGAGCGCTGCTGACTATCCCGGTTACCACCGGCTTGCGCCGTTCCAGGTGGAGTCGGCAGATGCCCAGCGCAGCTATCAGGTGCAGTTGCTGGTACCGGCGCGTGCGGCACCGGCCAGCGGTTTTCCGGTGCTTTACCTGCTTGATGGCCATGCCGCGCTGGCGGCGCTGAAGGCGCAATGGCTGACCGAACTGGAGGCGGGCACGCCGCCGCTGCTGGTGTTTATCGGGCATGCCGGTGAGCGGCCCTTCAATGTACCGGCGCGCACCCTCGACTACACCCCGGCGCGCCGCGATGGTCAGCCGATGCAGGCGTTCAATGGGGTACAGGGTGGCGGTGCCGCAGCCTTTCTGGCGTTGCTGGAGCAGCGCATCAAGCCGCAGGTGGCTGCGCTGCAGCCGGTTGATCCGGCGCAACAGGCGCTCTGGGGGCATTCGTTCGGCGGGCTGTTCGTGCTCAATACCCTGTTCACCCAGCCGGCCAGCTTTAGCCGCTACATCGCCGCCAGCCCGTCGCTGTGGTGGCAGTCCGGGCTGTTGCTGGAGGCGGAGCGTGACTTTGCCGGGGCCACTGCCCAGCTGTTGATCGTGCGCGGCAGTGATGAAGGCCTGCCCGGCAACGCCCGACCCGGCGTCGATCCGGCACTGCTGGAACAGCGGCGCAAGGCCATGGCCGCGGTTCCGGCCGATGCCGCGAGGCAGATGGCCGAACGCCTGGCGCGCTGGCCAGGCATGCAGGTGACCTATCAGGAATTTGCCGGCTTGGGCCATGGGCCGATGCTGGCCGCATCCTTGCGGCCGGCATTGCGCATGGCGGCTGGCTTGGCGCAGGAGGGACGCAATGAGTAAGGCCAATGAAACAACCCAGGCGTGGCCGATCTGTTCGCGGGTGTTGGCCGGGCTGCTGGGCGGCTATGTGTTCACCTACGCATTGACCGCTGCCCTGGCGCAGTTGCTGCCGCTGGACCGGGTGGATGCGCTGCTGATCGCCAGCTTGCTGTCATTCAGCTTCTACACCCTGGCGATTCTCTGGGCGTTTGCCGCACGCAGCGTCTGGCGCGCTTGGGCGGTAGTGCCCGCCGCTGCGCCGCTGGCGCTGATCGGCTTCTGGCCACACCTGCTGGAGCGCCTGGCATGAAACAGACCCTGACCCAATCCATGGCCTGGCTGCACACCTGGGGCGGCCTGCTGTTCGGCTGGCTGCTGTTCGCCATCTTTCTCACCGGCAGCCTGGCGGTGTTCGATCAGGAGATCGATCACTGGATGCAGCCGGAGATCCAGCAGACCTCGGTCAGCAGCGCTCAGGCTGTCGAGCACGCCGTGGCTTATCTGCAACGCCAGCATGCCGATGCCAGCGCCTGGAACATCAGCTTGCCCAGCGCGCGCATGCCTGCTTTGCGGGTGACGGCGGGCGATCGGCGCTCAGGCATCAGCACGTACCTGGACCCACTCACCGGTGAACCCTTGGTGGTGCGCGACACGGCCGGCGGGACATTTTTCTTTCGTTTCCACTACAGCCTGAGCATGCCACGCAATCCGGGTATCTGGATTGTCGGCCTGGCGGCGATGGCCATGCTGGTGGCGCTGATCAGCGGCATCATCATTCACAAGAAGTTCTTCAAGGAGTTCTTCACTTTCCGCCCGAACAAGGGCCAGCGCTCTTGGCTGGATGCACACAATGCCAGTGCAGTGTTGCTGTTGCCGTTTCACCTGATGATCACTTACACCGGCTTGTTGATCTTTGCCCTGATCTATATGCCGGCGGCGCTGGACAGCCTCTACAAAGGCGATTTCGCGGCGTTTTACCGCGAACACATCGACGTTATGGAGGAGCCGCATCAGGCGCAGACCCACCCGGCGCCGCTGACGGCGCTGGCTCCGCTATTGGCTCAGGCCGAAGCACGTATGGGGCCGCTGAGCGGTGTGGTGATCGAGCATCCTGGGCGCAGTGATGCGCATATCGAAATGCGCCGGGTGCTGGGCAATCGCATCGCCCTGACCAAAGGCCACAACATGGTGTTTGACGGCGTTACCGGTGAGCTGCTGGCTGGGCCACCGGAGCTGCGCCCCAGCGTGCTGGCGCAGCGGGTAATGTTTGGCCTGCACTTTGCGCAGTTCGGTGGCTACCCGATGCGCTGGTTGTATTTCGTCTGCGGCTTGCTCAGCAGCGCCATGATCGCCACCGGGCTGGTGCTGTTTACCGTCAAGCGGCGGCGTAAATACGTCACTGAAAGTGCGCTAGGGCAACAGCTCTATCGCCTAGTGGAAAGCCTCAACGTGGCGGCAATTGCCGGCCTGACCGTGGCCTGTATCGGCCTGTTGTGGCTCAACCGCCTGTTGCCGGTTGAGCTGGCCCAGCGTGCCGGATGGGAAGTACGCGGCTTCTTTGCGCTCTGGCTGCTGAGCCTGCTGCACGCCTGGCTGCGCCCGCGTTTGCAGGCCTGGCGCGAGCAACTGAGCCTGGCGGCGCTGCTGTGTCTGGGCTTGCCACTACTCAGTGCAATCAGTGACGGCCAGGCCTGGGGTGACAGCATGCGCCTGTGGCTGGAGGTGACGGTGGTGGCGCTTGGCCTGCTGCTGGCCTGGAGTGTCTGGCGTTTGCGTCAGCCACAGATGCAACACAGCGAGCGGCGGGTGCGGCCCGCACAGGCACAGGTGAATTGAGATGATGACGGCATTCTTGGGCAGTCTGTTGCTGGCCTACAGCAGCATGCTGGCGCTGTGTCAGGGCCTGGAGCGGCATTACAAGCAGGTCTGGGGCAGGGCGCCAACGCTGCTGCAACGTCGCGTTCTGCGTGGCGTCGGCTGGTTGCTGCTGGTGGCCAGCCTGTGGGGTTGCGCGCAAGCCTGGGGTTGGGCGATGGGGCCGGTGGGCTGGTTCGGCATGCTGTCGCTGAGCGGCTTGGCCCTGGCGCTGCTGTTGCCCTATGCACCGCGCCTGGCGGTGTATGCGCCGGTGCTGGGGCTGCCGTGCTGGCTGTTGCTGTACGCCCTGGCGGGGTAATTTTGCTGCCGTGTAGTGGTGTTCGCTGATATGGCCGAGCGCAGTTTGCCGTTATCATGGCGGCCTTCTTTGCTTCTGGATCATCTCGTTCGCCATGAGCCTGCATTACCCAACCATCGCCGATTGCGTCGGCAACACCCCGCTGGTGCGTTTGCAGCGCCTGCCGGGCAACACCAGCAACACCTTGCTGTTGAAGCTGGAAGGTAACAATCCGGCCGGTTCGGTAAAGGATCGTCCGGCGTTGTCGATGATTACCCGCGCCGAACTGCGCGGCGACATCCAGCCTGGTGATGTATTGATTGAAGCCACCAGTGGCAATACCGGTATCGCCCTGGCCATGGCGGCGGCGATCAAGGGTTACCGCATGGTGCTGATCATGCCGGACAACTCCACCGCTGAACGCAAGGCGGCGATGACCGCCTACGGCGCGCAGCTGATTCTGGTGGGCGGTATGGAAGAGGCCCGCGACCTGGCCCTGCAGATGCAGGCGGACGGCAAGGGCAAGGTGCTCGACCAGTTCGCCAACGGCGACAACCCGATTGCCCACTACACCAGCACCGGCCCGGAAATCTGGCAGCAGACGGGCGGGCAGATCACCCATTTCGTCAGCTCGATGGGCACCACCGGGACCATCATGGGCGTCTCGCGCTTTCTGAAAGAGCAGAAGCCCGAGGTGCAGATCGTCGGTCTGCAGCCCATGGAAGGCGCGGCGATTCCCGGTATCCGCCGCTGGCCGCAGGAGTACCTGCCGAAGATTTATCAGGCCGAGCGGGTGGACCGCATCATCGACATGGGCCAGCAGGAAGCCGAAGACGTGATGCGCCGCCTGGCGCGCGAAGAAGGCATCTTCTG
>Ga0209207_1000334_pt1 | contig 31002 bp, 28 predicted proteins | sample SaghotsprinmetaG_FD_184140 | JGI IMG/M metagenome (GOLD analysis project Ga0209207, IMG submission 184140) | Hot spring microbial communities from South Africa to study Microbial Dark Matter (Phase II) - Sagole hot spring metaG (SPAdes) (version 3) | ecosystem: Environmental > Aquatic > Thermal...
GCCATAAAACCGCCGCTGTAGCCCTTGGAGGCCGGGGCGTTTTCCATCACCCCGGGCCAGGGGTTGTACTTCTCCAGTGTCCAGTTGCCCCCCGAGCTCTGACGCATGATCTCGGCCAATACGGCCGGCTCCAGGCCATTGGCCACGCCCATGGCCATGGCTTCGGCGGTGGCGATCATCTGCACCGCCAGCACCTGGTTGTTGCACACCTTGGCCACTTGCCCGGCGCCATCGGGGCCGGCATGGAAGATATTCTTGCCCATGGCTTCGAAAACCGGGCGGGCCTTGGCCAGCACCTCGGCCTCGCCGCCGACCATAAAGGTCAGGGTACCCGCCGCCGCGCCAGCCGTGCCGCCGGATACCGGCGCGTCGAGCAGCTCGATGCCGCGCGCACTAGCCGCCTGATGCACCTTGCGCGCCGATTCCGGGGCGATGGTGGAGCATTCCAGCACCAGGGTGCCGGGCTTGAGGCTGGCCAGCAGGCCGCTCTCGCCCAGGTACAACCCCTCCACATGACGGCTGGCCGGCAGCATGCTGACCACCACCTGGGCGTCCGCGGCCGCCTCGGCGGCGCTTTGGGCCGGCAGGGAGCCTTCGCCAGCCAGCTCATCCATGGCCGCCTGCACCAGATCGAAGACCTTGAGGGGAAAGCCGGCCTTGAGCAGGTTGCGGGCCATGGGCAGACCCATATGGCCAAGGCCGATAAACGCGATCTGAGTCATTGTTATTGTTCTCCTCGTAGGGTGCGCCGTGCGCACCGGATAGCCATGGGGTGGTGCGCGCGGCGCACCCTACAGATCTGCCAGGGGATGCTCACCGTCCCAGACCGGGGCGAAGTGGGCCTCGATCACCTCGTCCGGGATATTCGCCACATCCGGCCAGTGCCAGCGCGGCGCCTGGTCCTTGTCGATCAGGCGGGCGCGCACGCCCTCGGGGAATTCCGGGTGGCGGCAGCAGTTCAGGCTCAGGGCGTACTCCATGCGGAACACCTCGGCCAGGGACAGCTGCCTGGCACGGCGGATCTGCTCCCAGACCAGGTGCCCGGTCAGCGGGCAGCCGCCGGCCAAGGTCTTGGCCGCGCGGGCCAGCAGCAGGTCGCTGTCGCCGTGCAGGGCGGCGATGGCCTGCCAGGCCTGGGGCAGGTCGGCCACATCCAGCAGCGCGTCGATCTGTGCGCGGCGCGGTAGCCATTGGGCCTGCGGCAACTCGCTGCGCGCTTCGGCTTCCAGGGCCTTGAGCAGGCTATGCAGCTGCAGCTGGGGTTGCGCCTGCCAGTTGAGCTGGGCCAGGCCTTCGATCAGCGCCTCCTGCTGGTCGTCGCGCAGAAAACGGTCGGCCAGGTTCAGGTCCAGGGCATCCGTGGCGTTGATGCTGCTGGCAGTCAGACCGAGGAACAGACCGAGCTTGCCCGGCAGGCGGGCGAGGAACCAGCTGCCGCCCACATCCGGGTACAGGCCGATATTCACTTCCGGCATGCCCAGTCGGCTGCTGGGGGTGACGATGCGGATGGCGGCACCCTGCATCAGACCCATGCCACCGCCCAGCACATGGCCATGGGCCCAGCAGATAAAGGGCTTGGGGTAGGTGTGAATCAGGTAATCCAGGCGGTATTCGTCGGCGAAGAAGCGCCGCGCCAGGGGCGGTATTTGCCCCGGGTGTTCGCGGCACTGCTGCACCAGTTGCACCACATCGCCACCGGCGCAGAAGGCCTTGGGCCCGTTGCCGCGCAGCAGCACGCAGGCGATGGCCGGGTCATTCGCCCAGGCCTTGAGCCGGTCGGCCAGGGCCTCGATCATCGGCAGGGACAGGGCATTGAGGCTCTTCTCGGCATCCAGGCTGGCGATGCCAATGCGCATACCATGCTGGGCGGGGCGTTCTTCAAAGATCACATTCATCGTGCGAGTTCCCGGTGCGCGCGGCGCACCCTACTTATTTGTTGCGCCACTGCGGGTCGCGTTTTTCCAGAAAGGCGTTGACCCCTTCGCGGGTGTCGTCGGCATCGAACAGGTCGACGAAGCGCTCGCGCTCCTCGCTCAGCCAGCTGTTCGGGCTGCGCTCGCGGGCGCCCTGGATCAGCGGCTTGATGGTACGCACCGCCACCGGGCTCTGCCGCGCCACCTTGGCCGCCAGCAGCAGGGCATGGCCGCGGGCTTCGCCGGTATCGACCACCTGCTCGACCAGACCGATGCGCAGGGCCGTCTCGGCATCCACCCGCTCGCCGCAGAGGATCATGCGCTTGGCCCAGCCTTCGCCCACCAGCCAGCTCAGGTGCTGGGTGCCGCCGGCGCAGGGCAGCAGGCCCACCGTGGCCTCCGGCAGGGCCAACTGGGCCTGGCGCTCGGCGATGCGGATATCGCAGGCCAGGGCACATTCCAGGCCGCCGCCCATGGCGTAACCGTTGATCGCGGCAATCGACACCCCACGGAAATCGCGCAGGGCCTCGAAGGCCTCGCCGAAGCGCCGGGCCATCTCGCGGGCGCGGGCCTTGTCGCCGTCGGCGAACAGCTTGAGGTCGGCGCCGGCGCTAAAGAACTTGCCGCCCTGGCCGGTGATCACCAGGGCATAGATGTCATCGTCACGGTTGAGGTGTTCGACCAGTTGCTTGAGGCCGATCAGCGAGTCGCGGTCCCAGGTGTTGGCCGGCGGCTGGTTGATGGTGATCAGCGCGGTATGGCCGTGTTTTTCCACGGTGAGCTTGTGGGTCAGGTCGAATACACCGGGCTTGTAGGGTTCGATGGCAGTGCTCATAAATGTCCTCGTCAATACATGTTGTCCGATGGTGCCCAGGCTCTGCGTGGGTACCCAGCCTGGGACGCTCTGCGTCCCGCTTGCCCCCTGGAGGGACGCGGAGCGTCCGGGGCGGCATTCCCACGCGGAGCGTGGGAACGATCAAAGCTACAACAGGCGATCCAGCATGCCGCCTTGATCCAGCAGGCGGCGGGCGATGATCACCCGCATGATCTCGTTGGTGCCTTCCAGAATCTGGTGCACGCGGCTGTCGCGCACCCAGCGCTCCAGCGGGTAGTCATTGAGATAACCGTAGCCGCCATGCAGCTGCAAGGCCTCGTTGCACAGAGTAAAACAGTGGTCGGTGGCAAAACGCTTGGCCATGGCGCAGTACAGGCTGGCCTCGCCGTGGCCCTGGTCCAGCTTGTGCGCGGCCAGGCGCACCATCTGCCGGCTGGCGGTGAGGTCGGTGAGCATATCGGCCAACTTGAACTGCAGGGCCTGGAAGGCGCTGAGCGCCTTGCCGAACTGCTTGCGCTCTTCCACGTAACGCAGGCTCTGTTCCAGTGCGGCCTGGGCGGCGCCGAGGGAGCAGCTGGCGATATTGATCCGGCCGCCGTCCAGGCCCTTCATGGCGTAGACAAAGCCCTGGCCCTCGGGGCCGATGCGGTTGCCGGCGGGGATGCGCACGCCTTCAAAGCTGATGGTGCGGGTGGGCTGGGCGCGCCAGCCCATCTTCAGCTCGTTGCGCCCGTATTTGACGCCCTCGGCATCGGCCGGCACCAGGAAGCAGGACACCCCCTTGGCGCCGTCCTCGCCACTGCGGGCCATCACGATCAGTACATCGGTACTTCCGGCGCCGGAGATAAAGCACTTGCTGCCGTCGATCACGTACTCGTTGCCGTCGAGGCGGGCGCGGGTGCGCAGGTTGGCGGCGTCGGAGCCGGCATCCGGCTCGGTCAGGCAGTAGGAGGCCAGCAACTCGCCGCTGGTCAAACGCGGCAGCCAGGTGTCCTTCAAGGCCTGGTCGGCGAAGGACGCGAGCATCCACGACGCCATATTGTGGATGGTAAGAAAGGCCGTGGTGGCGATGCAGCCCGCCGCCAGTTGCTCGAAGATCAGCGATGAGGACAGCCTGGACAGCCCCAGGCCGCCATCTTCTTCCTTGATATACAGGGCCAGGTAGCCCTGTTCGGCTGCGCGCTTGATCACCTCCACCGGGAAGTGATGATCACGGTCCCAGTCAGCGGCATAAGGCGCCAGCTCCTTGGCGGCGAAGGCGCGGGCGCTGTCTACCAGCAGGCGTTGTTCATCGCTGAGTTCGAAGTCCATAAGTCCTCATTGCAGGGTTAGGGGTTGTCCGGCGGCCTTTCGTTCGGCCTGCCATTCGGCAAGGCTGGGGGCTGCCTGGGAGGCGTCGAGGCGATCGACGATGGCGAAATAGTCCTGTTTGAATGGGTCCTTCATCACCTCGTCACGTTCCTTTACCTGCACCACATAGACGGTCTGCAGGTTCTGGTGATCGAAGGCGCGCCACTGCTGCTGATCCTTGAGCAGGCTGTAGCTGTGACCTTCCAGGGCCTTGATCAGCGCCTGGCTGTCCAGGCTCTTGGTGCGTTCGGCGGCATCGGCCCATTGCTGGACGATGCTGTAGGCCGAGGCGGCGGAGCTGGAGGGGTACATCTGGTAGCGCTGGCTGAACTGCTCGACAAAGGCCTGGCCGCGCTCGGATTTTTCCAGGGCCGGCACGCGCCAGGTCCAGGGTTCGGTGCCCAACACGCCCTGCATCAGCCCGGGACCGGCCTGTTCGACCATATGCTGGGTCAGGTTGGGCGCGACGATCTGCATGCGTTTGGTCAGGCCCAGGTCCTGGGCGATGCGCATGGCCCGCACCAGATCCTCGCCGAACAGTACCAGTACCAGAATCTGCGCCTGGCTCGCGGCGGCCTGGGTCAGGGCGTTGTGGTAGTCGGCCATGCGCGCGCCGGGGAAGGGCACCTTGACGCCGGGGTGCTGGCCGAGCGCTTCGCTACCGGTGGTCTGGCGCAGGGAGCTTTCCGTGGTGTGGCCCCAGGTGTAGTCGGCGGTGACGTAGAAGTAATCCTTGTTCGGCAGCTCCTTGTTCAGGTACTGACCGAGGGCGCGGGCGCTCATCCAGGCGTTGTTGCATTCGCGGAACATATGCCGGTGGCCGTCCTTGCCGGTGGTGTCGTTGGAGTAGGTGAGGGTGCCGAAGTACAGCAGGCCATGATGGGCGGCGCGCTGGCTGGCGGCGATGGCCACGGCGCTGCTTGATCCGCCAAACAGCATGGCGGCGCCCTCGGCGGCCAGGCGGTCGACATTGCGCACAGCCTTTTCCGGGCGCGAGGCGGTGTCGCGACTGGACAGGTGCAGGGGGCGGCCGAGCACGCCGCCGCGCTCGTTGAGCTCGTCGATGGCCAGTAGGGCGCCGCGCATCTGGGCCAAGCCTTCTTCCTTATAAGGGCCGGTGCGCGGGTAGTTAAGCCCCAGGGTAATGGGCTCGGCAGCCTGTGCAACGGCGGTGATCCCGGCCCACAGGGCCAGGCTGGCAGTCAGTTTTTTCATCGCAATCCTCCATGTTTTTATTGTGCCGGGGCCGACTGTGAGGCCCCGGCGCGCAGGGAGGCATTGTCTTTTGGTCTAAGTGAGCGGGTATTGCAGTGCGTCAATAGAGGGCCAGTTCTCACTTCAACTGGATAGTCATATTCGCCCCGGCCACCGAGTCCTCATCGAACCAGCGGCTGGTCACTGTCTTGGTCTCGGTAAAGAAGCGCACGCCCTGTTTGCCATAGGCATGCAGATCGCCATAGAAGGAGCCCTTCCAGCCGGTAAAGGAGAAGAACGGCAGCGGTACCGGCACCGGCACGTTGATGCCGACCTGGCCGACTTCCACCGCGTGCTGATAGTGCCGCGCTGCGCCGCCTGCGCGAGTGAAGATCGAGGTGCCGTTGCCGTAGGGGCTGGCGTTGACCAGTTCGATGGCTTCTTCCAGTGTGTCGACCTCCATGCACACCAGCACCGGGCCGAAGATTTCCTCGCGGTACAGGCTCATCTTGGATGTCACGCCACGGAACAGGGTGGGGCCGACCCAGTTGCCGTTGGGGTAGCCCTCGACTGTGCAGTGCGAACCGTCCAGCAGGCACTGGGCGCCTTCCGCCTTGCCCTCGGCGATCAGCCGTAGCACGCGCTGCTTGGCCTGCTGGCTGATCAGCGGGCCGAAAGCGGCGTGACCATCAGTCCAGTAGCCGGGTTGCAGATCGGCCATCTGCGCCTGCAGCTCGTCGATCCATTGCTTGGATTCACCGACAAACACCGCCACGCTGATCGCCATGCAGCGCTGCCCGGCCGCGCCGCAACTGGCGCCCACCAGATTGCTCAGCACCTGCTGCTTGTTGGCGTCGGGCATGATCACCATATGGTTCTTGGCCCCGGCAAAGGCCTGCACGCGCTTCAGATGGGCTGTGCCGGTGCGGTAGATATGCTGGCCCACCGGCACCGAGCCGACGAAGGAGATGGCGCGGATATCCGGGTGGGTGAGCAGGCTGTCGACCACCTCGCGGGCGCCATGCAGCACCTGCAGCACGCCCTTGGGCGCGCCGGCCTCGATAAACAGCTCGGCCAGGCGATTGGGGGTCAGTGGGTCCTGCTCGGACGGCTTGAGAATAAAGGTGTTGCCGGCGGCGATGGCCAGGGGAAACATCCACAGCGGAATCATCGCCGGGAAGTTGAACGGGGTGACGCCGACACAGACGCCCAGCGGCTGAATCCAGCTGGCGGTGTCGATATCGCGGGCCACGTTCTCCATGGTCTCGCCCATCATCAGGCTGGCGATATTGCAGGCCTGCTCGACCACCTCGATACCGCGCCAGACATCGCCCTTGGCATCGGCCAGGGTCTTGCCGGTTTCCCCGGCGAGAATTTCCGCCAGCTCGTCATGGTGTTCCTTGAGCAGATGCTGGTAACGCAGCATGACCCGCGCCCGATCCGACACCGGCACTTCGCGCCAGGTGACAAAGGCCGCCTTGGCGCTGGCAATCGCCGCTTCGATCTCCTCGGCGGTGGCCTTGGGTGCCAGGGCCAGGACTTCCTGGGTGGCCGGGTCGGTGACTTCGATAAATTCGCGGGCGCGGCTTTCGCGCCATTCACCGTCGATCAGTTGCGGGATTGCCTTGGCCATCGTTGTCTCCACGGGAGTGGTTGTTGTTTTGACAGTGTTATAGACGCCTGGCGCTGCTTTGTGGATTGACGATCTTGGCCTTGGGATGGACTATCTTGGGATTGACTCTTTAGTCATAAATCTCTCTTTGACCCTTATCCGGATCAATTTCGGGTTCTTCAGGCGTTCTTATGCAGGCCGATATCCATACCTCCAACTGGCCCTTGCCGGCCAACGGCGTGCGCTTTATCACCCCACCCAGACTGCGTCGCCTGCTGGCCAAGCACCCGCTGACGGCGGGCTGCTACCCCCTGGCCCTGGGCTTTTACCCCGAAGCCCTGGGCCACCTGATGCAGCGCGCCCAGCCGGAGGATTATCTGCTGATCTACTGCCGCGCCGGCCAGGGCTGGCTGGACACAGGGGATGGACGATTAGCTGTCAGCGGTGGCGATCTGCTGCTCCTGCCCAAGGGCGCTGCCCACGCCTATGGCGCCGATGGGCAAAAGCCCTGGACCCTGTACTGGGTGCATTTCGACGGCGAGCTGGTGGCGGACTTTCTCAAACCCCTGGGGCCGGGGCCGCTCTGGCGTATCGGCGTGCAGCCACGGCTGTTGGCCGAGTTCGATGCGCTGCTTAACCTGCGCAAACAGGGCCTGAACCTGGCCCACTTTATCCACGCCGCCCATCAGCTGCAGGTGCTGCTGACCTCGCTGGCGGTGCTGCCGGCGCGGGCCACCCTGAAATCCGGGCGGGTGCTGGATGTGGACGCGGTGCAGGCGGTAATGCGCGCCCATCTGCACGACAGCCTGAACCTGGATGAGCTGGCGGCGCAGTTCAAACTGTCGCGCTTTCACTTCGCCAAAACCTACCGCGCCCTGACCGGCCATGCGCCGATCCAGGACTTTATCCAGCTGAAAATGGCCCACGCCTGCCGCCTGCTCGACGAAGGCCGGCAGAGCATCCGCCAGGTGGCCGAGCAGCTGGGCTATGAGGATGTGTATTACTTCTCGCGGCTATTTCGCAAGGTGGTGGGCATGGCGCCCAGTCATTACCGGGCGCTGCATCGGGGGTGAGGCGGAGTTTCTCAGGGGGAGAAGGCAGCTTTCGGTCAGAAGCGGACGCCCAAAGTCACCTACAGAACCTAGAAGAGAGAGGCGCTAACTGCTAGCGGGCAATGAGGCCGGTTTTTCGCTGGGCTAAAGCTCGGTCGCTCCATCTCGTGATTTGAAAACATCCTTCCATGCAGCAGGAAGTTCACGCCCCCAAGCTTGATAGATGGGAGAAAACATAATCGGTGTTTGATCCAACAGCGTTTGAGTTTCTTCAAGGCTGGTGGCTTCGCCGATCCTATTGATTTTCGCCTGCAGCTGCTTGGGTTCGCCGGTCTTGGTGACCAAAACCGCTGACAGGTACTCTGCTTTTTCTGGTGAGTCTGCGGCCCGTCGGTAAGGTTGGTTTGGGTCAAAGGGTGCACTCCAAGCCTCCCCAATAAGAATCATCCCGTCAGCTCCACACTTGGTCACCTCATTTGCGAGGTTCCTAAAAACCAAATATTTCTCGCCGTGTTCTTGAAGAGCGAGTTGCACCATTTTTACGGGTTTATGACCGCGTAAGAGAAACGCGATGGTGTCGTGATACCCGGAAACTGTGATCATTTTTCTTCCGGTGGCAAATAGGGTGTCCAGCAACTCTTCCGGTGCGGAAATAGTTCTAGGGGCTATTTCTGCAGGGTCAATTTGATACTTCTTCGCTGCTTGCTCAGCGACTTTTCTGTCGAATTCAATCTGTTTTTGTTTGACTTCCATCGGCTCTCCGGTCGCGAGCCATATATTTTGAGTACGGGTGTCGCTGTGCCCAATCATGCATGGGAGACGACCTCCTCTCTCAGAACGACCTACAGAGTGATCAGTTTCGCCCGACATTGTTGATGGTGCGAGTAGGCCTAATTGCAAATGAGCATCCGCCACTAGCTCGGCCAGCTTGCCGTAGGCTAGCCCCACCGCGTCAAGCAGCTCATGATCCGGTAGTGTGTTTTCGATCCAGCGCCGTTGGATACGCAGGGTGCCATCCTTGAATGCGTGCGCTTTGTAGCTGTCGCTGGAAATCTGTCGGATTAATTCTGCCGGGTTTTGGAAGAGCTCGGCAGGCACATCCTCTCGGGGGCCGTCATCGTAGTAAGACGCCATAATCTCGGCACGAACGAAGCTGTGCATCTCCAGGTCACCCTGTTTCTCGATCTTATTTCGAGCATCCACCATCCAGCGCATCAATGGGTCAGCCCGTAACTTGTCTTGCCAAGGGTCGTACCAAACATCGAAGTTGCTGAACAAACGCTTATTACTTTGCAGAATGAACGTGACGGTTCGGAGTGTCTGAATGGCGGTCTGGATTGCGACCAAAAAGTTGTCTGGGTTGAAATAGGCCTGCTCTGCTTCATGCCAGTGTTGGTGCACCTGAGCCAAACGGCGATCCACCGCAGCTAGTGGGCAGCGTTTTTCGTGATTTGTATCCGCCATTTCATAGTCCTTTGACGACGCCTCGGAGAATTTCCGAGTGAATCGCCCCTGATTTTTTAGACGTCTAATGACCGATTTTGGCCGGTTGTTGCCTATCGCGACAGGCCGCTCTGGGTCGTCACTGTTGCATCCTTCGCGCCTTCATACCATCCCTCACGAAAACACCGCCGCCCCATATAACGCCTGGCGCCGCAAGCAATGCTCTGTGTATGTAGCCGTTCACCTTGACTTGCCCCGGTGCCTTCCTTAGCGTGCCGTCTCCGTTGATATAAGCAGGATTTAGGCATGAGCGCCGCCGATAAGGTCAAACTCGAAGCAGGCTGGAAAGCGGCTTTGCACGAGGAATTCGACAAGCCCTATATGCGCCAGCTGGGGGATTTTCTGCGGGCGGAAAAGGCGGCCGGCAAGGTGATCTACCCGCCGGGGCCGCTGATCTTCAATGCGCTCAACTCCACGCCGCTGGCCCAGGTCAAGGTGGTGATTATCGGCCAGGACCCCTACCACGGCCCGGATCAGGCCCATGGTCTGTGCTTTTCGGTGCAGCCGGGGGTGAAGACGCCGCCGTCGCTGGTGAATATCTATAAAGAGCTTAAGCGCGACCTGAATATCGATATGCCCAGCCACGGCAACCTGCAGCACTGGGCCGAGCAGGGGGTGCTGCTGCTCAATACCTCGCTGACGGTGGAGCAGGGCAATGCCGGCTCCCACGCCAAGATCGGTTGGCAGACCTTTACCGACCGGGTGATCGAGGTGGTCAGCCAGCAGCGCGAGCATCTGGTGTTTCTGCTCTGGGGTGCCCATGCTCAGGGCAAGGCCGGGCTGATCGACAGCAGCAAGCACCTGTTGCTGAAATCCGTGCACCCTTCGCCGCTGTCGGCCCATCGCGGTTTTATCGGCAATGGCCACTTCAGCCGCGCCAACAAGTTTCTCGACCAGCATGGGCTGACGCCTATCGACTGGCGCTTGCCGGAACTGAGTTAGCAGGGCTTGCCTGGTCGGAGTAGGTGCGCTGTGCGCTCCCATGAGGGTTGCGAATGATCGGTGCGCACGGCGCACCCTACCCGCAGCGCTGCCCTTCAAGATCCTCGCGCAATGCCTGCAGGCGTTTGCTCAGGCGCTGGCGTTGCTCGGCTTCGGCGCTGGCCAGCAAGTCGCTGAACAGCTGCGCCAGGGCCTGGCGGGAGTTACTCGCCGCCTGGCGGTAGGGCTTGGTGTAGAGGCTTTCGCGTTCTTCCAGCAGCGGTTTTAGGCGCTCGGCAAAGTCCGCCTGCTGCCGGTGCTGCAGGCTATCGAGCAGGTGCTCTTGCCAGTGCCGGCGGTTGTCCAGCCACAGCGGGCTTTGCCCCTCCAGGCGCTGCGCCCAGGTCTGCACATGGGCTTTTTGCGTGGCGTTCAGCTTGCCCAGCCAGGGTCGCAGGCGTTTTTCCATGCGTGAGCTGCGCTGGCTCAGCAGGGTGGCGGCAGGCGGTTCGACATATTCCTGGTGATCTTCCTGATTGCGCCTGTCCATGGCCTGGCGTAGATGCTCGACCTGTTCGGAGCTTAGCCCCTGCAATAGCTCGATGGCGTCCGGGGTGATTTGCCGGTACAGGCGCTCGATGGCGCTATCGAACTCGGCGAACTGGGCCAGCAGTTGCTGCGGCTCGGGATCAGCGCGAAAAAGCTGTTCGCTGCGCTGTAGCCAGTCGATATAGCGTGGCAACTCGGCGCTGCAGTGCCATTGCAGCTGCTGTTGCAGCCGCGGCTTGAGCCAGCGCTTCTGTTCGGCGTCGAGGGCCAGGTATTGATCCAGGCGCCAGGGAATCAGGCGGTCGAGGTTGCGGTAGGCCAGGTCAACCCGGCTGCAGGCGACCAGCAGGCTGGTCATCAGCAGCAGGATCAGGCCGGTTTTGAGTGGCTGCCATCCCATGGGCGGTGCCTCTGTGCAGGAAGCATTGAGCTTACGCCAGCTGTGCAGGGCAAAGTGTCTGCAGACATATCCGCTAAAAATCTGCCCGGTGCCGGCGCCAGCAGATAAACAGCGGCTCGGCCAGAAACATCACCAGAAACAGGCGCAGCACCTGCACGGCGGTGACCAGGGCCACCGACAGCTGCAGGGCTTCGGCGCTCAGGCACAGCTCGGTGATGCCACCGGGCATCATGCCCAGCATCAGCGCGTGCTGGTTTTCCCCGGCCAGTGCGCCCAGGCCGTAGCCGAGCAGGGCGGCGGCGAGCATGGCCAGCAGGCTGAACAGCAGAATGCGGGCGAGAAAGGCTGGGGCGCTGCGAAAGAAGCGGCGGTCGAAGTGGCAGGCCAGGGCGCAGCCGAGCAGCCATTGCCCGGTCTGCCCGAGCCAGGTGGGCAGGCCCAGGTGCAGGTCGAAGCTGACACTGGCCACCGCGCACAGGGTCAGCGGGCCGAGCATCCAGGGGTTGGGCTGGCCGAGTCGAGCCCATAGCCAGGCCAGCAGGGCACCACTTGGCAGCAGCAGGGCCAGCCAGGGCCAGTCAACGGCGGCAGGGGCGGGGGCCTCAATCGGGGCCAGGCCCCAGGTAAACAGCGCCGGTACCAGCAGCACCACCAGCAGCAGGCGTAGGCTATGGGCGGCGGCCACCTTGGCCGGTTCCGCCTGGTGTCGGTTGGCCAGGTTGACCATCTCGCTGGCACCGCCGGGCATGCTGGCGAAGAAGGCCGTGGCGCGACTTTCCCCGGCCCGGCGCAGAATCAGAATGCCAATCAGGCTGAGCAGGCTGGTGCCGATGGCGGCGCTGAGAATCAGCGCCAGGTGGCTCAGCACCTGGGCCAGCACCTCGCTGGTGAAGTGCAGGCCGATGCCGCTGGCCACCAGCCATTGCCCGCCTTTGCGCCCGCCCGGCAGCTCAGTGATCAGCCAGCCGCTGCAGCGGGCGGCGATCACCGCCAGCAGGGCGCCGATCAGCCAGGGCAAAGGCCAGCCGAGCAGGCTGGCCAGGTAGCCCCCGGCCAGACCGACCAGGGGCGTGGCCCACCAGCTGGGCCAGTGGGCCGGATGCCAGCGCTTAGGCATTGGCCGGCTGGGCGCCGCGCCGTGCGCGCCACTTGCGCAGGGCCGGCATACCCAGCATCAGCGCGGTCAGGCCCCACAGGCACAGGCTGATCGGGCTGCTCCAGAGGATGCTCAGCTCGCCGGCGGAGATCGACAGGGCGCGGCGCAGGTTGTCTTCCATCAGCTCGCCGAGGACGAAGCCGAGGATGATCGCCGACAGGGGGAAGTCCAGCTTGCGCAGGATATAGCCGAATACGCCGAGGCCGATCATCAGCACCAGGTCGAAGGTGGTGCTGTGCACCGCGTATACCCCGACCATGCTGATCGCGGTGATGGCCGGCACCAGCACCCAGTTGGGCACGCTGAGCATCTTGGAGAACAGCCCGACCAGGGGAATGTTCATCGCCAGCAGGATCACGTTGCCGATCAGCAGCGAGGCGATCAGGCCCCAGACCACATCCGGTTGCTGTTCGAACAGCAGGGGGCCGGGGGTGATGTTGTACAGGGTCAGGGCGCCGATCATCACCGCGGTGGTGCCCGAGCCCGGCACGCCGAGGGTCAGCATGGGGATCAGGGAGCCGCAGGCCGAGGCGTTGTTGGCCGCTTCCGGGGCGGCCAGGCCGCGCAGGTCGCCTTCGCCGAACTTGCCGCCGGCGCCGGCCATGCGCTTCTCGCTCATATAGGTCATGGCGCTGGCAATGGTGGCGCCGGCGCCGGGCAGGGTGCCGATAACGAAGCCGGCCAGGCCGCTGCGCACCATGGTCCAGAAGGTGAAGCAGAATTCCTTGAAGTTGAACAGCAGACGCCCGCCGGCCTTGACCGCCTGTTGCCCGCTGTGGGTTTTCTCCAGCATCAGCAGCACTTCGCTGACGCTGAAGAAGCCGATCACCACGATGATGAACTGGATGCCGTCGGACAGGCTGACGCTGCCGAAGGTGAAGCGGTACACCCCGGTGGTCGAATCCACCCCGACCGTGGCCAGGCCCAGGCCGATCAGGGCGGCCATCAGGGTCTTCACCGGCTTGTCGCCGACCATGCCGCCGAGGCAGGCGATGGCGAAGATCATCATCACGAAGTATTCCGCCGGGCCAAAGGCCACGGCCCATTTGGCCAGCAGCGGGGCGAACAGGATCACGCCGCAGGTGGCGATCATGCTGCCGACGAAGGAGCTCATCGCCGACAGCGACAGGGCGATACCGGCCTTGCCCTGACGGGCCAGGGGGTTGCCGTCCAGGGAGGTCATCACCGAGGCGGCGCAGCCCGGCACGTTAAGCAGGATGGCGGAGATGCGCCCGCCGTATTCGCAGCCCAGGTACACGGCCGCCAGCAGGATCAGCGCGGTTTCCGGCGGCAGACCGAGGGCGAAGGCCAGGGGCAGCAGCAAGGCCACGCCGTTGATCGGGCCCAGGCCCGGCAGCATGCCGACGATGGTGCCGACAAAGGCGCCGAACAGCGCCACCAGCAGGTTGGTCGGGCGGGTGGCGACGTCAAAGCCTTGCATTAAAAAATTCAGGGTTTCCATTTCAGCTCTCCACAAAGGCTTCGAACAGGCCCAGGGGCAGGGGCACATCCAGCAACAGGTCGAACAGGCTGTAGAGCAGCACGCCCATCAGCAGGCCGCTGATGGCGCAGGGCAGCAGGCGGCCGGTAAACAGCAGGCCGAGGGCGAAGGCGCCCAGGGCGGTGGCGATGACAAAGCCCAGCACCTCGAACAGCAGGGCATAGGCCAGCAGCGTGAGCACGCAGAGCAGGGCGCGCAGGGCGGCCTTGGGATTGAAGCGCTGCGCCAGCAGATCGGGCTTGTACAGCAGCCACAGGCTGGCGGCGGCCATCAGGCTGAGCAGCAGCAGGGGATAGGCCCGCGGGCCCACCGGGTCATAGGCGAAAGGTGCCTGGAAACCCCAGGCCAGCACGGCAAGACAGGCGCACAGCAGCAGCCAGCTCGCGGCAAACAGGCGAACGTACATAGAGGATTTCCTCAGAGGTTATGAGTGCATGCGATGCCGTTTTTTTGTAGGAGCCAGCTTGCTGGCGATTCCAGATGGCGGATCGCCAGCAAGCTGGCTCCTACAGGGGCAAGGAAACCGCTTACTGGATCAGGCCGAATTCGCCGGCCAGGGCCTTGTATTCTTCAACCTGCTTGAAGACCAGGGCCTGCAGTTCCTCGCCGGTCACTGCCAGGGGCAGCAGGTCGCGCTGCTCGCGCAGCTTGGCGAAATCCTCGCTGGCCAGCAGGGTGTCGAACTGCTGTTTCCACCAGTTGTACTGCTCGTCGCTGACCTGCGGGCCCATATAGAAGCCGCGGATCACCGGCCAGGTGATGTCGTAGCCCTGCTCGCGGGCGGTGGGCAGCTGCGCCAGTTTGCCGGGCAGACGCTCTTCGGCCAGTACGGCGAGGATGCGCACCTTGCCCGCTTCCAGCTGCGGGGTGACTTCGCCCAGGCCGCTGGAGGTCACCTGCACATGGCCGCCGAGCATGGCGGTGAGGGTTTCGCCGCCGCCCTCGAAGGCCACATAGCGCAGGTTTTTCGGGTCGATACCGGCCAGGCGGGCGATCAGCGCGGTCTGCATCCAGTCCTGGCCGCCGATGGTGGCGCCGGCACCGAAGACGATGCTGCTCGGGTCCTTCTTCAGGGCCTGTACCAGATCATCCAGGTTCTGGTAGGGCGAGTCGGCGCGCACGGTGATGGCGCCGTAGTCGGTGCCCACCGCGGCCAGCCAGCGTACGCCGGTTTCGTTGTAGCGGCCGAACTTGCCCTGGGCCAGGTTGAGCAGGGAGCCGCTGGAGAAGGCGGTGATGGTGCCCGCATCCTTGGCGCGCTGGGCGATCACCGCGTTATAGGCCACCGCGCCGACGCCGCCGGGCATATAGGTGACGCGCATCGGCGCCTTGAGCAGGCCCTCGTCCTTCAGGCCGCTCTGGGCCAGCTTGCAGGTCAGGTCGAAGCCGCCGCCGGGCTTGGCCGGGGCGATGCATTCCGGGCGCTTGGGTTCGCCAGCCAGCAACTGGCCGGCGAAGGTCAGGCAGGCGGTGGCCAGGGCGATGCGGGTAAAGGCAGTTTTCATCTGTGGTTCCTCGCGGTTTTTTTATTGTGGGTTACCAGATCGGCAGCGTATAGCCGACGATGATGCGGTTCTCGTCCGCATCGCGGGCGAAGTCGGAGCGGAAGCTGGCGTTGCGCAGGCGTACATAGACATCCTTGAGCGCGCCGCTTTGCACCACGTACTTGAGTTCGATATCGCGCTCCCACTCGCCGCCGCGCTGGTCGCTGCCGGCGATGCGCGCGTCGCTGCCTTTGACATAGCGGGTGTTGAAGCTCAGGCCGGGCAGGCCCAGGCTGGCGAAGTTGTAGTCGTAGCGGGCCTGCCAGGAGCGCTCGTCGGCGTTGGCGAAGTCGTTGATCTGCACGAAGTTGACCAGGTAAGGATCGCTGCCATCGATATAGGCATAGCCGGTGTCGCCGCTCATCTTCTGGTAGGCCAGGCTGAGCTTGTGCCCGCTATGGGCGTAGCTGAACATGCCATTGAGTGCGCGGTTGTCGACCTTGCCGGCCTTGGCCTGGCCGGAGTCGTCACTGAGCATCAGGCGCAGGTCGGCGGCCAGGGTGCCGCCGCCCAGAGGGTAGCTGGCCAGCAGGTTGAAGAAGTTCTGCCGGTAGATATCCGCAAGCTCGGCATGGAAGTAGCGTGCCTTGAGGTTTTTATTGATCTGGTAGTCGAGGCCGAGCAGGTCCAGATGGTCGGCGCTGATGTCGGCGGCATAACGCTTGTTCTTGGCGTTGAGCAGCAGCTTCTCGGAGTTGGTCGAGGCGCGGTCGATCACCTTGTCCAGGCGCCCGCCGGTAAAGGTCAGGCCGTCGATTTCGCTGGAGGTCAGCAGCCCACCCTCGAATACCTGGGGCAGCAGGCGGCTGTCGCTGGCCTTGACCACCGGCAGCTCGGGAATATGCGAGCCATAACGGAATTCGGTTTGCGAGACCTTGACCTTGGCCGTCAGACCCAGGCGGGCGAACTGATCCGGGGTGCCGCCATCATCCTGTACCGGCAGCAGGTCGGTGCCGGTGCGGCCGCCACCGGAGTCCAGCTTGACCCCGAGCATGCCCAGGGCGTCGAGACCGAAACCGACGGTGCCTTCTGTGAAGCCGGACTGGATATCGAGGATAAATCCCTGGCCCCATTCCTCGCGCTTGTTCTGCTGGGCGCTGGTGCCTTCGCGGAAATCACGATTCAGGTAGATATTGGTGGTGGTCAGGCTGGCTTTGCTGTCTTCGACAAAAGCGGCCTGGGCGGCAGGGGCGAGCAGCGCCGCGGTCACGGCTAGACTGAGCAGGTGAACAGGCGGCAGGGCCTGACGGGATGCCTTGAGCATCTTGTGGTCTCCATTGTTGTTTTTGTCACGACACGGCACCACTGCGCGGGTCGTTCTGGTCGGTGGATCGAGCCACCTGTCAGCGATCCTATGGGGTCAAACTTTCGCCAGCCTTTCAGCACAGAAAAAATCCTGCGGCGGGCGCGGTGGCACAGATGGCAGCCAGGTTTGCCAGGGCGCAGCCTTGGACGCTGAGGCCGGACCTTGGCATTTGGGCAATTCACAAGGCGCCGCGGGGCTGTACACTCCGGCCCCTGGAGAGCCGGCGTGGCGGGGGAGGTAGGGTGCGCATTCTATTGGTCGAGGATCATCCGCCGCTGGCGGCCAGCGTGGCCCAAGCGCTCAAGGGCGCGGGCTGGACGGTGGATGTACTGCATGATGGGGTGGCTGCGGACCTGGCCCTGGCCAGCGAGGACTACGCCCTGGCCATTCTCGATATCGGCTTGCCGCGCCTGGATGGCTTTCAGGTGCTGGCGCGCTTGCGTGAGCGCGGCAAGACCCTGCCGGTGCTGATGCTCACTGCCCGCGGCGAGGTCAAGGATCGGGTGCATGGTCTCAATCTCGGGGCCGATGATTACCTGGCCAAGCCCTTCGAACTGTCCGAGCTGGAGGCGCGGGTCAAGGCCCTGCTGCGCCGCAGCATGCTGGGCGGTGAACAGCAGCAGCGCTGCGGCAATCTGCTTTATGACCTGGGGGCTCGGCGTTTCACTCTGGGTGGGGCGGCGCTGAGCCTGACGGCCCGCGAACAGGGGGTGCTGGAGGCGATGATCGCCCGGCCCGGGCGGGTGATGAGCAAGGAACAACTGGCCGCCCAGTTGTTCGGCCTGGACGAGGACGCCAGCCCCGATGCCATCGAGATCTATATCCACCGCCTGCGCAAGAAGCTTGAGGGCAGCGGGGTGAAGATCGTCACCTTTCGCGGCCTGGGCTACTTGCTAGAGGCCGTCGATGACTGAGGCCGGCAGCCTGCGTGGACGGCTGCTCAGGCGCCTGGCCCTGCTGCTGACGCTGATCCTGCTGGCCAGCAGCCTGAGTGCCTACTGGAGCGCCCGTCAGGCAGCCGACACGGCCTACGACCGCACCCTGCTGGCCTCGGCCCGGGCCATCGCCGAGGGTCTGTATACCGAGGACGGTAGCCTCAAGGCCAATGTGCCTTACGTGGCCCTGGACACCTTTGCCTATGACAGTGCCGGGCGCATCTATTACCAGGTGGTGGATCTGCACGGCGAGTCGGTCTCGGGTTATGAGGACCTGCCGGCCGCCTCGGCGGATGTGCCGCGTACCGATGACTACCCCGCCCTGGCGCGGTTTTATGACGCCGAGTACCGTGGCCAGGGAGTGCGCCTGGTCAGCCTGCTGCAGCCGGTGAGTGAGCCTGGGGTTAACGGCATGGCGGAGATTCGTGTGGCCGAGACCCAGGGCGCCCGCGAGCGCATGGCTCGCCAGTTGCTGCTGGGTACCCTGTGGCGTATGGGCCTGTTGGCGCTCTGTGCCCTGCTGCTGGTGTGGCTGGCGGTGACCCTGGCCCTGCGTCCGCTGGAGAGCCTGCGCCGCAGTGTGGCGGGGCGTGCCAGCGATGACCTGCGGCCCTTGCCCGATGCCGATCTGCCACGGGAGCTGCGCCCGCTGGTGGGGGCGTTGAACCAGTTCAACGAACGCCTGCGCGACCTGTTCGAGCGCCAGGCGCAGTTTATTGCCGATGCCGCCCACGAACTGCGTACGCCCCTGGCGGCGCTCAAGGCGCGGGTCGAGCTGGGCCTGCGTGCTCAGGAGGCTGACGTGTGGCGCAGCACCCTGGAAGAGGCGGCGCAGAACACCGACAAGCTCACTCATCTGGCCAACCAGCTGCTGTCCATGGCGCGGATCGAAAGCGGTGCTCGGGCCATCGCTGAAGGTGGCGCCGAGCGCCTGGATCTGAGCCAGCTGGCCCGGGAGCTGGGCCTGGCCCTGGCACCTTTGGCCCATGCGCGCGGTATCGATCTGGCCCTGGAGGCCGAACAGCCGGTGTGGCTGCAGGGCGAGCCGACCCTGCTCAACGAGCTGTTGTGCAACCTGCTGGATAACGCCCTGGCCCATACCCCGGCCGGCGGTCAGGTGGTGCTGCGGGTGTTGCCGGGGCCGCTGCTGGAGGTGGAGGACAATGGCCCGGGCATCCCTGCGGATGAGCATGACAAGGTCTTCGCCCGCTTCTACCGGCGCAGTGCCGGCGGTTCCGGGGCGGGCCTGGGGTTGGCCATAGTCGGGGAAATCTGCCGTGCCCATCAGGCCCGGATCAGCCTGCACCAGGCCAGGCCCCATGGCCTGCTGGTGCGGGTGGCCTTTGCTGCGCCTTGAGTGAGCGGCAATGCCCGGCGCGAACGGCTGGGCCGGTGGCTTACTGCAGCATGCTCATGGCCGCTTCCATGGCCTGGGACAGGTCTTCGTCGTCGTTGAGGTTCTGGCTCGGGTCCAGGCCCAGCTTGCGGAAGGCTGGAATCTGGCTCCAGTCCAGCTGGGTGTAGGGGTGCTCGGTACCCATATAGCTCTGCAGGGTGGCCACCTGGACGATATCCACGTAGTCGACCTTGGCGCTGTCGCGGCTGAAGTCCAGGTACTGGCTGGGCACCATGGCGATCAGCTCGGGAAATTCCCAGGTACGCAGGATCTTGTCGCCGATGACCGGGTGGATCTTCTCGATCACATGGTTGAGGCTGATGGAATCGGCCAGCAGCTCGCTGTGCTCCTCGGCGTAGGTTAGGATCGGCAGCACGCCGATCTGGTGCACCAGGCCGGCGAGGGTGGCCTGGTCTGGCAGCAGGCGGGTGTAGTGCTTGCACAGTACATGGCAGATGCCGGCGATTTCGGTGCTCTTGTTCCACACTTCGCGCATCTTGCGGTCGACCACGTCACTGGTGGCCTGGAACATCTGCTCCATGGCCAGGCCCGTGGCCAGGTTGCAGGTGTAGTTGATGCCCAGGCGGCCCACGGCCATCTGCAGGTCGGTGATTTCCTTGTTGGTGCGCAGCAGCGGGCTGTTCACCACCTTGATGATGCGGGCAGTGAGGGCGGCGTCATTGCCGATCACCTTGCTCAGCTGGGCAATGCCGACATCCGGGTCTTCGGCGGCCTCGCGCACCTTGAGGGCGACCTCGGGCAGGGTGGGCAGGACCAGTTCATCGTTCTCGATGGCCTTGATCAGGTCCTTCTGGACTTTCTCGGCAAGCATGCTCATGGGCAATTCTCTTTAAGCTGTCAGCAAGGGTAAGGGTAGCCTTAACGCTGGATTTCGCGGTCTGCATCCAGTGTATATGGCAAGCCCAGTAAATTCAGGGTGGGGCCGTCGCTTGCCGCCAGATGGATACGGCCATCCTCCACGGCGTCCTGTTGCAGCACGGCCAGCAGTTCGCAGCCCTGCTCGGCCCGGGCAGCCAGTACCACCTCGCCGACGCTGGAACCATGTACCGGTGAAAAGAGTTCGGTGGCCGGCGCGGGTGGCTGGTCGCAGGCCAGGCTCAGGCGATACAGGCGGCGCTTGAGTTTGCCCAGGTACTGCATGCGCGCGACGATTTCCTGGCCTGTATAGCAGCCTTTCTTGAAGCTGACGCCATCCAGGGCCTGCAGGTTGATCATCTGCGGGATAAACAGCTCCCGGGTCGGCCCCATGACCTGGCCGATACCGGCGCGTATCTGGGCCAGCAGCCAGGTATCGAGCGGGGCCAGCGGCAGGTGCTGGCCGAGTTGCTGCTGCAGGGCCTCGGCCTGCGCGGCCGGTGCCCAGAGTTCGGCGCGGCCATCGCTCAGGCGCAGGGCCAGGCGCTCGTCTGCCTGCACCAGGCTGCCGGCGTCATCAGGCAGGGCCAGGCCCAGTTGTTCCAGCACGGTATCGGCGCCGCTCAGGCCGAAGCGGACCCAGGCAGCGCTTTCGTCGCTCAGCTTGGATTTGCTGAATACCGCGTATTTCTGCAGGTCGGCCAGTTGCGCGGCGAGCAGTTCGCTGGCCATGGCCAGCAGATAACCGCCTTCGACGGCGACGATGCGAAAACTCGACTGCATGCGCCCCTTGGGCGTGCAGCGGGCGCCCAGGCTGCTGTGGCTGGCGCTGAGGTAGTTGAGGTTGCAGGTGACCTGGCCTTGCAGGAACTTGCCGGCATCCGGGCCGCGCACGGCGAGGATGCCTTCGTGGCTGAGGGGGCAGTAAAACGCGGAATCGGCCATGGGCTGGGGGACGTCGCTGGAGAAAAGTTGGGGCGTCCATCATAAAAGCAGCGGCAAGCCCAAGCTACAGGCTTCAAGTAAAAGCCGGGAAAAACCTTGCGCGGCCCCGGCTTCGCGCGTGCCTTGGGCAGGCTGCGGCCTGCAGTGGGCTGTTATACTGCGCGCCTTTCAGGGCCACCATGCATGGCGGCCACCGTCTAGCCGTCGCTGCGCGGCGTTAAAAATGGCCTATGCCATTTTCAAGGAGCATTCCCATGGTCGACTCGGTTGAACTCAATCGCCTGTTCTGGCACAGCCGCCGCGGCATGCTGGAGCTGGATGTGCTGCTGGTGCCCTTTGTTCGGGAGGTCTATGCGCAGCTGGATGCGGACGACCAGGCGCGCTATCGCAAGCTGCTCGAATGCGAGGATCAGGACATGTTCGGCTGGTTTATGCAGCGCGGCGAGCCCGAGGATGCCGACCTCAAGCGCATGGTTCGGATGATTCTGGATCGTGTCCAGCCGCAGTGAAGCCTTCGAGTGCCGGTGGCAGCCATCCCTGGCATTGCTGCTGGCCTATGCCGGGGTGCAGGTTCTGGCGCTGCTGAGCCTGGTGTTGCTGGAGCTGCCCGGTTGGGGGCGGCTGCTCGCTTTTGGCGCCTGCCTGGCCCATGCCCTGTGGGTGTTGCCGCGCCAGGTGCTATTGCGCTCGGCGGCGGCCTATCGCGGCTTGCGTCACGATGCGGCGGGCTGGCAACTGTACAGCAGGGCGGCGGGCTGGCAGCCCATCGAGTTGCGCCCGGACAGCCTGGCCTTGCCGCTGGTGGTGGTGCTGCGCTTTCGCCTGGTCGGGCAGCGCCGGCTGCGCGCCCTGTGCATCCCCCGCGACAGCCTGCCGCGAGAGCTGCATCGGCGCCTGCGGGTGCGGCTGAAATTCAGTCGGCGTAGGAGGGCGGCAGCAGGATAGTGTCGCAGGCCTCGGCCAGCTGCTCGGGGTAGTCCAGGGTGTAGTGCAGGCCGCGGCTTTCCTTGCGCTGCATGGCGGAGCGGATCATCAGTTCGGCGACCTGGGCCAGGTTGCGCAGCTCGATCAGGTCGCGGCTGACCTTGTAGTTGCTGTAGAACTCGTCGATCTCATCGAGCAGCAGGCGCACCCGGTGCTCGGCACGCTGCAGGCGCTTGTTGGTGCGCACGATGCCCACATAGTCCCACATAAAGCGCCGCAACTCGTCCCAGTTGTGCGCGATGATCACGTCCTCGTCCGAGTCGGTCACCTGGCTGGCATCCCAGCCGGGCAGGTTGGTCGGCATCTCGACCCGCTCCAGCTGGCTGAGGATATCCTCGGCGGCCGAGCGGGCGTAGACGAAGCATTCCAGCAGCGAGTTGCTGGCCATGCGGTTGGCTCCGTGCAGGCCGGTGAAGCTGGTTTCGCCGATGGCATACAGGCCGGGGATGTCGCTACGGCCCTGCTGGTCCACCAGCACGCCGCCACAGGTGTAGTGGGCGGCGGGGACCACCGGAATGGCTTGCTTGGTGATGTCGATTCCAAAGGTCAGGCAGCGCTCGTACACGGTGGGGAAGTGCGCCTTCACGAACTCGGCCGGTTTGTGGCTGATATCCAGGTATACGCAGTCAATCCCTAGGCGTTTCATTTCGTGGTCGATGGCGCGGGCGACGATATCCCGCGGCGCCAGTTCGGCACGGCTGTCGAAGCGCGGCATAAAGCGCTTGCCGTTGGGCAGCTTGAGCAGGCCGCCTTCGCCGCGCACCGCTTCGGTGATCAGGAAGCTCTTGGCCTGGGGGTGGTACAGGCAGGTGGGGTGGAACTGGTTGAATTCCAGGTTGCCCACCCGGCAACCGGCGCGCCAGGCCATGGCGATACCGTCGCCGCAGGCACCGTCCGGGTTGCTGGTGTAGAGGTAGACCTTGGCCGCACCGCCGGTGGCGAGCACCACGAAGCGGGCGCTGAAGGTATCCACTTCGCCGGTGCCCCGATCCAGCACATAGGCGCCCAGGCAGCGCTGGCCGGGCAGGCCCAGCTTGCGCTCGGTGATCAGGTCCACCGCCACGCGCTGTTCCAGCAGTTCGATATTCGGGCGCTGGCGGGCCTGCTCCAGCAGGGTGTTGAAGATCGCTGCGCCGGTGGCATCGGCGGCGTGGATGATGCGGCGGTGGCTATGGCCGCCTTCGCGGGTCAGGTGAAACTCGAACCCACCGTCCTCGCGATCGGTCTGCTCGTCGCGGGTAAAGGGTACGCCCTGGTCGATCAGCCACTGGATGGCTTCGCGGCTATGCTCCACGGTAAAGCGCACCGCATCCTCGCGGCACAGGCCTCCCCCGGCGTTGAGGGTGTCGGCCACGTGGGATTCGACCGTGTCGGTGTCGTCCAGTACCGCCGCCACGCCACCCTGGGCCCAGTAGGTGGAGCCGTTGGCCAGGTTGCCCTTGCTCAGCACAGCAATGCGCAGGTGGCTAGGCAGGGTCAGGGCCAGGGTCAGGCCGGCAGCGCCGCTGCCGATGACCAGGATGTCGTGTTGGTGGTGTTGGCTCATGTCCGGATTCCGCGAAAGGCGGCCCCTAGTATATAGAGGGGGTGGGCGGCACAATAGCCGCCTTATGCCCAAGCGTGATACTCGGGAACTTTTTACCCGGCTGGCGTTCTACAGGCCGGCAGCCCCTGGGTCATGGGGCGGCTTATGTCCTGCCGGTAAAGGCGTTAACGGGCATGCCGCGACGGCACCCCGAACGATGAAAGTCTGTATGGCATGCCCGCCCTCATCCGGCGCTTCGCGCCACCTTCTCCCGGAGGGAGAAGGACAGCAAGGAGGGCGTCGCTGCGCGACTTTCACACTAAACAGAACAGATTGAAGGTGCAGCCGCCAAGCCTGCTGCGCCTTGCCGGTCGCCCTTCAGGGCGGCGGCAGGAAACGTGTTTGAGGGAGAGAACTTTTGCGCAATGCCCGAGTCTACTTTTGCAAGGTGATTGACTGGCGGCAACCGCACTCCTGCAAACCCATTGAGGAGTGCCCATGCTAACCCAGGAAGAAGATCAGCAGCTGGTCGAGCGCGTGCAGCGTGGGGACAAGCGTGCCTTCGATCTGCTGGTGCTGAAGTATCAGCACAAGATCCTCGGGTTGATCGTGCGTTTCGTGCATGACAGCCATGAGGCCCAGGACGTCGCCCAGGAAGCCTTCGTCAAGGCTTATCGGGCGTTGGGGAATTTTCGCGGTGACAGCGCGTTTTATACCTGGCTGTACCGCATCGCCATCAACACGGCGAAGAATCATCTGGTGTCCCGCGGTCGGCGGCCACCGGAAACTGATGTGAGTGCCGAGGATGCCGAGTTCTATGACGGTGACCATGCACTCAAGGATATCGAGTCGCCCGAGCGTTCCCTGCTGCGCGATGAGATCGAGGCCACGGTGCATCGCAGCATCGAGCAGTTGCCCGAGGATTTGCGTACGGCCCTGACCTTGCGCGAGTTCGACGGTTTGAGTTACGAGGACATTGCCAGCGTGATGCAGTGTCCGGTGGGTACGGTGCGGTCACGGATCTTCCGTGCCCGTGAGGCGATTGATAGGTCTCTGCAGCCGCTGCTGCAGGAAACCTGAAAAGGCGTCAGCCAAGATGAGGAACAGCCATGAGTCGTGAAGCCCTGCATGAATCGCTGTCTGCGGTGATGGATAATCAAGCGGACGAACTGGAGCTGCGCCGCGTGCTGGCCGCCAGCGAGGATGCCGAGGTGCGGGCTACCTGGCAGCGCTATCAGCTGGCCCGGGCGGTGATGCACAAGGAATTGCTGGAACCGCGTCTGGATATTGCCGCTGCCGTTTCTGCTGCGCTGGCCGCCGAGCCCGCGCCTGTGGCGCAGAAACCCGCGCAAAGCCGCTGGCGCAGCCTGGGCCGTCTGGCGGTGGCCGCCTCGGTGACCGTGGCGGTGCTGGCGGGGGTACGGTTCTACAATCAGGATGCCATCACCGGCGCGCAGATGGCCCAGCAGGCCGCTCAGCCCATGCTCAGCCTGCCCCAAGTGCAGGGGCCGGCGCTGTTGGCCGGCTTCAGTGTCGACGGCGAGCAGGCAGCGCCCACGGCTCAGGCACCGGGCGTTTCGCCCTGGCATGAGCAGCGTCTGCCCAGCTACCTGCGCCAGCATGCGCAGCAGGCGGCCATGAGTGGCGCCGATAGCGCATTGCCCTATGCCCGGGCGGCCAGCCTGGAAAATCGGTAAGCCGGCCTATGCGCCTTGCTCCTTTAGCACTCTGGGCACTGCTTGGTGCGTGGACATTGCCGGCGGCGGCCGACGAGGCCCATGACTGGCTGGAGCGCCTGGCCCGGGCCGAGCGCAGCCAGAGTTACCAGGGCACCTTTATCTACGAGCGTAATGGCAGTTTTTCCAGCCATGCCATCTGGCGTCGGGTCGAGGGTAGCGGTTACCACGAACGTCTGTTGCAACTCGATGGCATGCCCCAGGAAGTGGTGCGTATCGATGGCAAGGTCGACTGCGTGAGCGGCAACCTGGCCGATCAGCTTGGTGGCGGGCCGTTGTGGCCGACGCGCCAGCTCAGTGCCGAGCAGTTGGCGCAGTCCTATGAGCTGCGCATGGTGGGCAAGTCCCGGATCGCCGGGCGTTCTGCCGTGGTCCTGGCCTTGTTGCCCCGGGATCAACATCGCTATGGCATCGAGCTGCATGTGGATATGCAGAGCGGTCTGCCGCTCAAATCCCTGCTGCTCAGCGACAAGGGGCAGTTGCTGGAACGTTTTCAGTTCACTCGCCTGGATGCCTCCGCGCCCTCCGCCAAGTCCCTGCAGGCGGGTGCCGGCTGCCGGCCCCTGCGTGCGGCCGTGGTCCAGGTCGAGGCGCCGCCAGCCTGGCAGTCGGACTGGCTGCCGCCAGGCTTCGCCCTGCATGCCAGCACCCAGCGACGCAGCCCGGCTTCGGATGAAGCCGTGGCCTGCCTGGTCTATGGTGACGGCCTGGCTCGCTTCTCCGTGTTTCTGGAGCCCCTGCGTGGCGCGGCGGCGGAGGATCTGCGCAGCCAGGTTGGTCCCACCACGGCGGTGTCGCGGCGGGTCAAGACGGCCCAGGGTGATGTGATGGTCACGGTGGTGGGCGAGATACCCATGGGCACCGCCGAGCGCGTGGCCCTGTCGATGCGGGCAAGGGCTGCCGAGGTGGCGCCGTGATCGAGGAACAGGGCCGGGTGATCGCCGTGGAGCCTGGCGCCGTATGGGTCGAGACCCTGCGCAAGAGCACCTGTTCGGCCTGCTCGGCCAAGGCGGCCTGCGGTCAGGGTCTGCTCAATCAGCTGGGGGCAGGGGCGCGGCGTGGTTATGTGCGCGCCCTCAGTGGTCTGTCGCTGCAGGTGGGCGATGCCGTGGTGATCGGCGTGCGCGAGGACCTGCTGGTGCGCGGCTCGCTGCTGGTCTATCTGCTGCCCCTGCTGGGGCTGTTTCTCGGCGCGGGGTTGGCCCAGTGGTTGGCCCTGGGCGAGCCTGTGGTTATCCTGGCGGCCTTTGCCGGGTTGCTGGCCAGCTGGTATGGGGTGCGCCGCTACAGTCTGCGCACCTGCGATGATCCGGCGGCGCAGCCGGTGGTGTTGCGTGCGCTGTTGGCGGCCGAGGGGTCGAACTGAATCTTTGCCTGTAAGCAAATAGGGAGCCGTATGTTGATGCCCAGCCTTAAGAAATCCTGTTCCGCCTTGCTGGCCCTGGTGCTGCTGGGGCAGGTGATGGTGGCGCAGGCCAATCTGCCCGACTTTACCGAGCTGGTGGAGAAGGCCTCGCCGGCGGTGGTCAATATCAGCACCCGGCAGCGCATGCCGGAGCGCATGGCGGCTGGCGGGCAGCTGAATATCCCGGATCTGCAGGGCCTGCCGCCGATGTTTCGCGAGTTCTTCGAGCGCAATATGCCCCAGGTGCCGCGCAATCCCGGTGGCGGTCGCCAGCGCGAGGCCCAGTCCCTGGGTTCGGGCTTTATCATTTCCGCCGACGGCTATGTGCTGACCAATAACCATGTGATCGCCGATGCCGATGAAATCATCGTGCGTCTGTCCGATCGCAGCGAACTGGAGGCCAAGCTGGTGGGCGCCGACCCACGCAGCGACGTGGCCCTGCTCAAGGTCGAGGCCAAGGGGCTGCCGACCGTCAAGCTGGGCAGGTCCGAGGATCTCAAGGTGGGTGAGTGGGTGCTGGCCATCGGTTCGCCCTTCGGCTTCGACCATTCGGTGACCGCCGGTATCGTCAGCGCCAAGGGGCGCAGCCTGCCCAACGAGAGCTATGTGCCCTTTATCCAGACCGATGTGGCCATCAACCCGGGCAACTCCGGCGGGCCGCTGTTCAATCTGGCGGGTGAGGTGGTAGGCATCAATTCGCAGATTTTCACTCGTTCCGGTGGTTTTATGGGGCTGTCCTTCGCCATTCCCATGAGCGTGGCCATGGACGTGGCCGACCAGCTCAAGGCCGACGGCAAGGTCAGTCGTGGCTGGCTCGGGGTGGTGATCCAGGAAGTGAACAAGGATCTGGCCGAGTCCTTTGGACTGGATCGTCCGGCCGGTGCCCTGGTGGCCCAGGTGCTGGAGGATGGTCCGGCGGCCAAGGGCGGCCTGCAGGTGGGGGATGTGATTCTCAGCCTGGATGGCAAGCCGATCGTCATGTCCGCGGACCTGCCCCATCTGGTCGGGGCCCTCAAGCCGGGCAGCAAGGCCAACCTGGAAGTGGTGCGCGAGGGTAAGCGGCGCAAGCTGTCCCTGAGTATCGGCGCGCTGCCTGAGGAGGGTGAGGAACTGGCCAGTACCGTGCAGCCCGGCGCCGAACGCAGCAGCAATCGCCTGGGTGTGCGGGTGGCGGAGCTGAGCGCCGAGCAGAAGAAGAGCCTCGATCTGCGCGGTGGCGTGGTGATTGCCGAGGTCATGGAAGGCCCTGCTGCGCTGATCGGGCTGCGTCCCGGGGATGTGGTCACTCACCTGAACAACCAGGCCATCGACTCGGCCAAGACCTTTACCGAGGTGGCCCAGGCCCTGCCGAAGAACCGTTCGGTGTCGATGCGCGTGCTGCGCCAGGGGCGCGCCAGCTTTATCACCTTCAAGCTGGCGGACTGATTATCCCGTCGGGGCACAGGGGCGACTTCGGTCGCCCTTTTGCGTGGTGGCGTGCGTGCGGGCTGGATGACGGGCCGGGTGGCTTTCGGGTACACTTCGCGGCTATTTTCGGCGGGCAGTGGCCTGCGCCCTTTTTGAGTGTTGATCCGTGAGTGATTTGAGTCATATCCGCAATTTCTCCATCATCGCCCACATTGACCACGGCAAGTCGACCTTGGCCGACCGGTTTATCCAGATGTGTGGCGGCCTGGCCGATCGTGAAATGGAGGCCCAGGTGCTGGACTCCATGGATCTGGAGCGCGAGCGCGGGATCACCATCAAGGCGCACAGCGTCACCCTGTATTACAAGGCGCGCAATGGCGTCACCTATCAGCTGAACTTTATCGACACGCCGGGCCACGTGGATTTTACCTATGAGGTGAGCCGCTCCCTGGCCGCCTGCGAAGGGGCGCTGCTGGTGGTCGATGCCGGGCAGGGCGTGGAAGCCCAGTCGGTGGCCAACTGCTATACCGCCATCGAGCAGGGCCTGGAGGTCATGCCGGTACTGAACAAGATCGACCTGCCCCAGGCCGAGCCGGAGCGGGTCAAGGAAGAGATCGAGAAGATCATCGGCATCGATGCCACCGACGCGGTGACCTGCAGTGCCAAGACCGGCCTGGGCGTGGATGAGGTGCTGGAACGCCTGGTGCAGGTGATTCCGCCGCCCGAGGGGGAGATCGAGGCGCCGCTGCAGGCCCTGATCATCGACTCCTGGTTCGACAACTACCTGGGCGTGGTGTCGCTGGTGCGGGTCAAGCACGGGCGGGTTAAGAAAGGCGACAAGATCCTGGTCAAATCCACCGGCAAGGTGCATCTGGTGGACAGCGTGGGGGTGTTCAACCCCAAGCACACCGCTACCGTCGACCTCAAGGCCGGTGAAGTGGGCTTTATCATCGCCAGCATCAAGGACATTCACGGGGCGCCGGTGGGTGACACCCTGACCCTGGCCGCGACCCCCGACGTGGAGGTGCTGCCGGGCTTCAAGCGTATCCAGCCCCAGGTCTATGCCGGCCTGTTCCCGGTCAGCTCCGATGATTTCGAGGATTTCCGCGACGCGCTGCAGAAACTGACGCTGAACGACTCGTCGCTGCAGTATCTGCCGGAGAGTTCCGATGCCCTGGGCTTCGGCTTCCGCTGCGGCTTCCTCGGCATGCTGCATATGGAGATCATCCAGGAGCGCCTGGAGCGCGAGTACGACCTGGACTTGATCACCACGGCGCCGAGCGTGATCTTCGAGGTGGTGCTGAAGAATGGCGAGACGATTTACGTCGATAACCCGTCCAAGCTGCCGGATGTGTCCTCGGTCGAGGATTTCCGCGAGCCCATCGTTGCCGCCACCATCCTGGTACCCCAGGAACACCTGGGCAACGTGATCACCCTGTGCATCGAGAAGCGCGGCGTGCAGCGCGACATGCAGTTCCTCGGCTCCCAGGTGCAGGTGCGCTATGACCTGCCGATGAACGAGGTGGTGCTGGACTTCTTCGACCGCCTGAAGTCCACCAGCCGCGGCTATGCTTCGCTCGACTACCATTTCGATCGTTACCAGTCGGCCAATCTGGTCAAGCTGGATGTGTTGATCAACGGCGACAAGGTCGATGCCCTGGCCCTGATCGTGCACAAGGACAATGCCCATTACAAAGGCCGTCAGCTGACCGAGAAGATGAAGGAGCTGATTCCGCGGCAGATGTTCGATGTGGCCATCCAGGCCGCCATCGGCGGACAGATCGTGGCGCGTACCACGGTCAAGGCGCTACGCAAGAACGTATTGGCCAAGTGCTATGGCGGTGACGTGAGCCGTAAGCGCAAGCTGCTGGAAAAGCAGAAGGCCGGTAAAAAACGGATGAAGCAGGTCGGCAACGTGGAAATCCCACAGGAAGCCTTCCTTGCCGTGCTGAGGTTGGATAGCTAGGTCTTATGTCGATCAATTTTCCGCTGTTGCTGGTCATTGCCGTCGCCGTCTGTGGCGCCCTGGCGCTCTTGGATCTGATATTCCTGGCGCCACGCCGCCGGGCGGCCATTGCCAGTTACCAGGGCCAGGTCGGTGATGCCGACGCGGCGGTGATTGATCGGTTGAGCAAGGAGCCGCTGCTGGTCGAGTACGGCAAGTCGTTCTTTCCGGTGCTGGCCATCGTGCTGGTGTTGCGCTCCTTTCTGGTGGAGCCCTTCCAGATTCCCTCGGGTTCGATGAAACCGACCCTGGAAGTGGGCGACTTTATCCTGGTCAACAAGTTCGCCTACGGCATCCGCCTGCCGGTACTGGATACCAAGATCATCGAAGTGGGTGACCCGCAGCGCGGCGATGTGATGGTATTCCGCTACCCCAGTGATCCCAATATCAACTACATCAAGCGTGTGGTGGGCCTGGCGGGCGACCACGTGGCCTACAGCAGCGACAAGCAGTTGTTTATCAATGGCCAGGCCGTGGCCCAGCAACTGATTGGCGAAGAGCCGGGCAGCCTGGGCAGCGTGACCCTGTACAACGAGCGCCTGGGCGAGGTGGAGCATCAGATCCGCAAGGAAATGAGCCGCTACCGGGTCGAGCCGGGTCGCGAATGGGTTATCCCCGAGGGCCATTACTTTATGGTCGGTGACAACCGCGACAACTCCAACGACAGCCGCTACTGGAAGGACCCGCAGATTCCCCAGCCGCTCTGGGGCATGGTGCCGGATCGCAATATCGTCGGTAAGGCCTTCGCCGTGTGGATGAGCTGGCCGGATCCCAAATCGCGCCACCTGCCCAATTTCTCCCGGGTCGGTCTGATCAAGTAAAGGGTTGCGTGGCCGGCATGATGCCGCGCCGCGAGCTATATATAGTCTTTGCCGGCCTTATTGGGCCGGGTACTTCACATATTGGGGGCATAGATGAAAGTTGCGCGTTCGCAAAAAGGCATGTCGATGCT
>Ga0209207_1000335_pt1 | contig 30876 bp, 34 predicted proteins | sample SaghotsprinmetaG_FD_184140 | JGI IMG/M metagenome (GOLD analysis project Ga0209207, IMG submission 184140) | Hot spring microbial communities from South Africa to study Microbial Dark Matter (Phase II) - Sagole hot spring metaG (SPAdes) (version 3) | ecosystem: Environmental > Aquatic > Thermal...
GGGAGTGGTATGACGGCTACCACTGGCTGGGCGAGGCGGTCTATAACCCCTTCGATCTGCTCCTGCTCTTCGACAAGCGCGATTTCCGCCCCTGGTGGTTCGAGACCGGCACGCCGAGCTTTCTGGTCGACTGGCTCAAGGGGCGGCGCTACTTCACGCCGCAGCTGGAGGCCACGCTGGCCGACGACGAGCTGCTTTCCGCCTTCGACGTCGAAAACATCCAGCCCGAGGCGATGCTGTGGCAGACCGGTTATCTGACCTTGCGGGAGCGCATCCAGGAAGGCGGCCTGCCGGTCTATCGTCTGAGCATGCCGAATCTGGAAGTGCGCGCGGCCCTGAACCGCGCCCTGCTCAACGGCTGGCTGGCCGAGCCGGCGGCGCATACCCGCCTGGGGCTCACGGTGCGCCGGGCGCTCGCGCAAGGGGAGACGGCGCAGTTTCGGCAGGGCTTGCAGCAGCTTTGCGCCAGCATTCCGCACGACTGGTATCGCAACAACCCGATCACGCAGTATGAAGGCTACTGGGCGAGCGTATTCTATAGCCACCTCGCCGCCCTCGGGCTCGACTTGATCGCCGAGGACGTGACGAACCAGGGCAGGATCGATCTCACCGTGAAGCTGCCGGAGCGGATTTATCTCTTCGAGTTCAAGGTGGTGGAGCTCGAACCGGAAGGCAAGGCGCTCGATCAGCTCAAAGCCCGCGCCTATGCCGACAAATACCGGGCGGAAGGCAAACCCATCCACCTCGTCGGCATCGAGTTCAGCCGGGAGGCGCGCAATCTGGCCGGCTTTGCGGTCGAGACGCTGGCCTAGGGAAACGCTGAATAAATTGCTGCGCGGGCGAATCGCTGCGTTGCGCGGTGTTGGCTCCGGCCGCTTCGCTTCACATCGGCTGCGCCGATGTGAGCCTTCGCCGAAACTCCGTTTTCGCTCCCTCGCCTAACTCATTGTTATGTCTCGGTCGCTGCGCTCCGTGCGCCTTGCGCTTCATCCCGCTCGCTGCTTTCTTCAGCGTTTCCCTAGGGCGGCGACGCGCCGTCTTGCCAGCGTCGCTTATATAGCGACTCCTTTCAGCCAGTCCAGCGCCTCGCATTTTTCCCAGCTCGCCCGGTGGGACATCCGGTACTGCCAGGCTTCGTCGTCTCCGCCGTGCATGACCATGCCATAAATCATTGCCGGCGCCTTGGGACGCACGGCCAGCAGCGTCTCGAGGACCTTGGGCAGACGTTTCGATGCCTGGGCGAGCGCTGCCACGGCATCGCCGCGCCGGTCGAGCAGGTAGAGCGCCAGCACGCGACCGTAGAGCGTGCCGGGCAGATCGTCGTCCGGATAGCGGTCGCAGACCGCCAGCGCATCGGCGGGCCGGCCGGCCTCGCAATAGGCATGCACGAGCCGTTCGCGCTGGCCGCCGTTGTCGTTCGGGTTCAGGCTCAGCAGCCATTCGAGTAAGGGGAGCTCCCTGTCGGTGTGGGACGCAAGGTCGATCGATTGCATCAGCAGGCGCAGGGCGGGGCGGTTTTCGTGCCAACCCCATTCGAGCTTGAGTCCCTCGGCGCCGTTGTCGGCCAGCACATGGCGCAGCAGGGCGACGGCATGATCGAGCAGGGTTTCCCTCATCCGGTCGGCACTGTCCTCGACATCCTCGGGAAACAAGCCGTTTCCGAAAATATCCACGATGTCTTCGATCACGGCGAAGTTTTGCCACGCCGGCGGATGATCGCGCAGCCAGTCCAGCCAGCGGGTGTCGTCCCACGGGTTGAATTCCGCCGTGTCTTCCCAATAAATGTCGTCCCACTCCCGTTCGATGGCGGCGAGCGCCGGCGTCGGCTCCAGCGGGCCGGCGGAACCGTCCTGCGGCGAAAGTCGGTAATGGCAGGACGGCGCGGGCAGGTTTTCGATCAGCGCTTCCAGCGCGGCCACATCCGCCAGCGTCGCCTCGCCGTACTCCAGTTCGTCCGCGTACCCGCCCATCATCTCGCGCAGCACGGTCGGATCGCGCGCCACATCCTCCATCAATGCGACGAGCGGTTGGCCGCCATAACCGAGCTTGACGAGGCGCTTGGCCCAGAAAGCGGCGCGCGTCTGCGCCTCGTCGTAACGATTCTGATGGGCGAGCAGGACCAGTTCGAGGTGGGCGAGGGCAGGGGCTTCCGGATCGAGCCGCTGGGCCTCCCTGAATGCGTCCCAGGCTTGGCCATGTTCTCCGGCATCGGCGAGCAGGGTGGCCCGTCGTTGCCAGACGGCTGCGCGGAGGATTTTGTTCTCCGTGTGCAACAAGCGCTCGACCAGGGCTGTGCGTTCCGCGCTCCGGCCCGCATCGAGATAGAGGTCGCACAACTCGTCGAAAGCAGACTCATGGCGCGCATCGAGCTTCGCGCCCGGGGCCAGCAGGGCTTCGAGCAACAAGGTGGCCGCTTCGTTGCGCCCTTGCTTGCCCCATTCGCTGGCGACGTGGGCAACCTCTTCCGGATCGAGTTGCTTGAAAGGCAATGTGCCGTACTTCGCTACCGGGATGGTTTCCAGTACGTAAGACAACACGCTGAAGCCCTGCGACGGAAATGGCGAGGCGCTGCTCATCGCGCTGCAGCACTGCTTGTATTTCCGACCCGAACCGCAGGGGCAGGGCGCGTTGCGCTCGGGCTTGGGGAGTGTCAGGCGCTTCCATCCCATGTCCGGGCGCGGCGTATGGTTCCAGATTTCGCGGAACAGGGCGAACCCGACGGGCCTTTCGGCGCCGGGAGGAATCTGGGCGGCAAAGCCCGCCGCCTGGCGCGGCAACCCGGCGAGAAAATTCTCGAGAGCGACCCCGAAGTCCGTGGTCGCCAGGGCTTCCTGCACGCCCATGCGCAGCATGGCATCGAAGGCGGCGTTTTGTTCGCGGGTCTCAAGATCGGCAATCATTGCATTCTCCGAAAAGTCGACGCCGGCAGGACGGCGGCTCAATGCCCGCCGGGCTTGCCGGCAGTGAGGCGGTCCATCAGCGCGAACAGCACGCCCGAGACGACGAACACCATGTGCAGGCCGACCTTCCAGGCGATCTGTTCGTTGGTATAGGCCTCGGTATTCACGAAGACCTTGAGCAGCTCGATGCCGGAAATCGCGACGATGGAGCCGATCACCTTGATCTTCAGGTCGGAAAAGCCGACGTGCCCCATCCACTCCGGGCGGTCCTCGTGGTCGCCGGTGTCGATCTTCGAAACGAAGTTCTCGTAGCCGGCGAAGACGATGATCTGCAGCAGGTTGGCGACCAGCACGACATCGACGAGGGTGAGGATGCTCACCATCATCTGGCCGCCGTCGAGCGTCAGCACCTGCGGCAGCAGGGTGAAGAATTCCTTGGCGAACTTGACCAGCAGCAAAACCATCGCCCCCACCAGCCCGATGTAGAAGGGGGCGGCCAGCCAGCGGCTGGCGAATATGAAGTGTTCGAGGGAGGTTTCCAGGCGTTTCATCGGCAGGAGGAAATGGATGAGCGGATGCGGATGGTAAGGGATTTTGCCTCAGCGCGAAACGGCGCGCCGCTCCTCCCGCACGAACCAGGCCCAGCTGGCCGCCTGCAGGGCCAGCAAGGCGGCGAGGCTTGCGCGATAAGCCGCCGTCGTGTCGAGTCCGGCGGCCTGGCCGGCATCCACCGCCACGCCGAACAGCCACTGGATGCCGAAGGCGCCGACGAAGGCGCCGAGGTTGAGCGCGGTGTTGGCGCGACCGGCGAGGGCGACGGGGAATTCCGCCGAGAGCAGCGCATAGGCGAGGTTGCCGACCGAGAAGACGAGGCCGAGCGAAGGCCAGAGCAGCCAGGAGGGGCCGAGGTCGAGCACGATGGCAAGGAGCGCCAGGAGGCCCACGCCCATGCCGAGGGCCAGCAGGCGCGCCGGCGGCAGTCCAGCGCGGGCGAGGCGCTGGACGAAGAGGGCGATGCCGAGGAAGCCGGCGAGCTGCGCGCCGGCCATCAGCAGCAGGTGGAAGGCGGCGGCTTCGCGCGTCAGGCCGTTTACCGTCATCATGAAGGGCAGCGCCCAAAGCCCTTGCAGCGCCATGAAACCGCCGACGATGAAGGCGGTCTGCGGCGCGAAGCGCCAGTAGGCGCGGCTCCTGAGGATCGCCGCCATGCCGGCGAGCTGCTGGGCGAGCGTTTCGCGCTGCATGCTGCCAGGTTTGTCGGGCGTCGTGAAGATCAGCGCGGCGACGATCAGCGCCAGCGCGGCGAGCGCGAGAAAGATGCCGCGCCAGCCCAGGAGCGGCAGCAGCGCGCCGAGCGGCGAGCTGGCCGCCAGCGCCCCGAGGCCGCCGGCCGCCATGATCGCGGCGTTGAGCGAGGCTTGCCGCTCGATGGGGAACCAGAGCGAAAAGGCCTTGAAGCTCGCCATCAGGCAGGCCGAGACGCCCAGCCCGATCAGCGCGCGGCCGAGCGTGAGCTGCGGCAGGGATTCGCCGAAAGCGAAGACGGCGCAGCCGGCGGCGCAGAGCAAAAGCAGCGCGGCCTCGACGCGGCGCGGCCCGTAGCGGTCGAGCAAGAGGCCGAGCGGCAGCTGGAACAGCGCGAAGGCGAGCAGGTAGGCGGAAGTCAGCAGGCCGAGGTCGGCGGCGGCGAGCCCCAGCTCGGCGGCGAGTTCCGGCGAGATGACCGCGTTGGCGTTCCTCAGCAGGTAGGAGAGGAAATAGCCGACCGCGAAGGGCGCGAAGATGCGCCGCCAGAGATTCATCGGGCTATACCCCGTGTTCGGCGAGGAAATCCTTGACCCAGTGCTCGGCGCGCGCGCCGGAAAAGCGCCCCTTGATCTCGCCGTCGACGAACAGCAACACGGTGGGAAAGCCCTTCAAGCCGTAGCGGCCGGCGAGCTTCATGTTGGCGCCTTCGTCGACCTCGACCTTGGCGAGTTTCAGCCTGCCCGCCATGGCCCAAGCGACGCGCTCCAGCACGGGCGTCAGCGCGCGGCAGGGCGGGCACCAGTCGGCCCAGAAATCGACGATCACGGGCGTGCTCTTCGAGGCCTCGATCACCTGCGCCTCGAAACCGGCGAGATCCACGTCAAAAATGAAATCGGGCTGGTGATGAGGGGGGATATGCATGTTCAGTCGTTCCACAGCCAGGCGGCGCCGCGCACGCCGGACGAGTCGCCGTGCTCGTTCTTCAAAAATCGGGTGGCGACGTGGTCGGAGAACACCCACGCGCGCATCAGCCGGGGGACGCGATCATACAGCCGGTCGAGGTTCGACACGCCGCCGCCGAGCACGATCACGTCCGGATCGAGGAGGTTGACGACCTGCGCCAGCGCGCGCGCCAGCCGCCGCTCGTAGCGCTCCATGGCGACTTCGTTCTCCGCGCCGCCCTCGGCCGCGAGCGCCGGGCCGGAGAGGTAGGTCTCGATGCAGTCCGTCCGGCCGCAGTAGCAGGGGCGCTGTTCGTTTTCGCCGGGCATCGGGTTGTGCCCCCACTCGCCGGCGATGGCGTTGGCGCCGACGAGCACCTGCCCGCGCACGACGATGCCGCCGCCGACCCCGGTGCCGAGGATCACGCCGAAGACGACTTCCGCCCCGCGTGCTGCGCCATCGATGGCCTCGGAGAGCGCGAAGCAGTTTGCATCGTTCGCCAGCCGCACCGGGCGGCCGAGCGCCGCTTCGAGGTCGGCGCGCAGCGGCTGGCCGATCAGCCAGGTGGAATTGGCGTTCTTGATCAGTCCGGTAACCCGCGACTCCGCGCCGGGAATGCCGACGCCGACGCTGGCCGCCGTCTTGCGGCCGTCGACTTTTTCCTCGGCCATCGCCACGAGACCGGCAATGGTCGCCACCGTCGCCGCGTAATCGCCACGCGGCGTCGCCACGCGCGCGCGCAGCCGTTCCGCGCCGTCGTCCCCGAGCGCGACGATCTCGGTCTTCGTGCCGCCAAGGTCGATGCCGATGCGCATCAGCTACCGGCCCAGCAATCCGCGCAGGCGGTCCTTCACTTTTTCCTCAACCTTCTGCTGGAGTTCCTCTTTCTTCTCCTCGACCTTGGCCTTCGCCGCTTCGGTGGCGAGGCTGGCGAATTCGATCCTCCAGGCCGGCTTTTCGAAGGGACCGGTGAGGCGCACGGGGATGGTGAGGCCGCGCAGGCTGGCGAGCTCTTGCCCGCCCTGTCCCTGCGCGGTGGCGACGATGCTGGTCTTCAGCAGGTAGTCGAGGCGGCCGTTGCCGATGTCGATGTCGCCGGCGCCGGCCAGCCGCAACAAGGGCGACTTGGCGGCGAGATCGTCGTTTTTCGCCACGCCGTCGGTGATGCGAAAGCTGGCGGCAAGTTCGCTGAAATCGGTCTGCTGCGTCGCGTCGTTCGCCACGTCGATGTTGCGGCCGCCCGCGAGCATGCCGCGCACCTCGCGCAGTTTCTGGCCGAGGTTGATGCCCTTGATCGCGCCGTCGGCGAGCGCGATGCGCGCCGTGCCGGCCAGCGTTTTCTTCAGCGCATCCACCGTCTCGCCCTGCGCGGCGATGTCGAGGGCGAGGCTAGCGCGCCCTGTGAGCAGGTCCTGGTCGGCCAGATCCTTGAGCAGCGGGGCGATGCGCACGTTGCCGAGGTTTTGCTTCGCCGCGAAGCGGTTGCCGTGGGCGTTGGCCGACAGGCTGCCCTCGAGGCGGCCGTCGTAGAGATTGGCCGACAGCGGCGCGATGTCGACGCGGCCGTCCTTCGCTTCGAGCCGCACGCGGATGTCGCTGGCCTTGACCTTGGCGACGGTGAGCTGGCCGATCTTCGCCGTGCCGGAAAGATTGAGGCCCTTGAGCGCGGCAAGGTCGATGCGTCCGTCCCCGCCTGCCGGCTTCTCCTTGGGCAGGTAGCGGTCGAGATCGAGCCGGTCGATGTCGAGATCGAAGGCGAGCGCCAGCGGCGCGAACCGGCCGATGTCGAGTTTCGCCTTCACCGTGCTCTCGTCGAGTTTCGTGTCGAGCCGCAGCGCGGCGGAGCGCTTCGCCAAGTCGGCGCTGGCCGCGCCGGAAAGGGGCAGGGCGAGCGTCTTCATCGGCAGGCGCGGATGGGAAAAGTCGAGCTGGCCGGCAAGCTGCGTGAGCGCCACGGTCTGCTTTGCCGTATCGAGCGCGACGGGCGAGGCCAGTTTGGCGACGGCATGCGCGTCGGCCAGCTTCGCATCGGCATCGAGCGCGAATCTTTCGATCTTCAACGCGGCGGCCTCGCTGGCGATGCCCGAGAGCGTCAGCCGCGCCGTGAGCCGGTGGCCGGCAGAGGTGAAGACGGCGCCAAGCCCGAGCGACGCGATGCGACCGACGCCGTCGGCGAAGCGGATCGGCCCGCTCTCCAGAGCGAGATCGGCGAGCGAGAAGGCTTTGCCCGTCCGCTCGTCCCGCCAGTCGAGGCGGGCCTTGGCGATGCGGATGGCGGCGACATCGACCTTGGGTGCGGGCCCGGGCGCCGTCTCGCCGGCGTCGACTTTTGCCGTCCCGTCGGCGGGAGCGCCGCGCAGGTCGTCGATATTGAGGCTGCCGTCCCGTTTCTTGACGACCGTCGCGGCCAAGCCGTCGATGGCCACTTCGCGCACCTGCACCTGCCCGGAGAGCAGCGGCATCATGGCGACCGCGACGCTCGCGCTTTCCAGCCGCGCGAATTCGCCCGCGCCGCCCGGCTCGGAAAGCGTGGTGCGGCCGACCTGAACGGCGAGATTCGGCCAGAAGGCGAGCGACAGATCGCCCTCGATCCTCAGCGTGCGTCCCGTCCGCTTCTCGACGGCGGCGGCGATTTCCTGCTTGAGGCGCGCCGCGTCGAAGGTCGCGATCAGGTAGCCGGCGACACCGCCCACGATCAGCACGATGGCGGCGAAAACGATGGCGAAGATTTTCAGGATTTTCATGTCGCGCTCCTTTCAGTCCGCGACGAAAGGGTTGGTGCGTCGCTCCTCGCCGAAGGTGGACATCGGCCCGTGGCCGGGGATGAAGCGGAAGGCGTCGCCGCGCGGGAAGAGTTTTTCGCGGATGCTGGCGATCAGCGCGGCGTGGCGGCCGCCGGGAAAGTCGGTACGGCCGATCGAGCCGGCAAACAGCACATCGCCGACGAGGGCCAGTTGCGACGGGGCGTGGAGGAAGCAGACGTGCCCCGGCGTGTGGCCGGGCGTATGCACGACTTCCAGCGTCTCGCCGCCCACCGTCACCGTGTCGCCTTCCGTCAGCCAGCGGTCGGGTTCGAGGGCGGGCGTGGCGGGAAAACCGAACATCAGGCATTGCTCGGGCAGCTGCTCCAGCCAGTAGCCGTCGTCGCGGTGCGGCCCTTCGATCGGCACGCCAAGACGCCGGGCCAGCTCGGCGGCGCCGCCCGCATGATCGATATGGCCGTGGGTGAGCAGCAGCTTTTCCACCTTGAGCTGGCGTTCTTCGACGGCGGCGAGGATGTCTTCCGCATCGCCGCCGGGGTCGACCACGGCCGCCTGCCGGGTGGCCTCGTCCCACAGCAGCGTGCAGTTTTGTTCGAAGGGTGTGACGGGGAGAATGCAGTAGGCCAGCATGGTCAGCGCACCAGGAAAGAGATGCCGGCGAGCAGGAGGCCGGCGGCAATGAACAGGCCGATGACGATGCCCTTCCAGGGCGCCGGCTTCTCGGCGTAGGGATCGGCGAGCGCGCGCGCAAGGGATCGCCCGGCGTGCAAAGCGTCTTGCATGGGTTTGCCTGTGAGGGACGGGGAGAGACTGGCGCCCATCTTACCGCGCATGGGTTATTGACGAAACCCGCCGGGCATGCGTATCGTCCGGGGCTTTCGCACCCGTACCGGAGCTGCCATGTCACCTGCCCGATCCAGCGGTTCCTCGGTCCTGCACCGCCTCGCGTTTTCCCGTCCGGGGCTCCGCTTCGGCGCCCTGCACCGCAGCGTGGGCGGGTTCCGCGTCGCGTGAGCCGCGCCGTCGTTCCCCTGCATGTCGATGCGCTGGTCAAGCGTTACGGCGACAAGACCGCCGTGGACGGCATTTCCTTCACCCTCGAACCCGGCGAATGCTTCGGCCTGCTCGGTCCCAACGGCGCCGGCAAGACCACCACGCTGCGCTGCTGCCTCGGCCTCGTCGCGCCGGATGGCGGCCGCATCACGTTGCTGGGCGAACCGGCGCCCGATCGCGCGCGCGAAGCGCGCGCCAGGGTCGGCGTCGTGCCGCAGTTCGACAACCTCGATCCCGACTTCAGCCTGGCCGAAAACCTGCTCGTCTATGGCCGCTATTTCGGGCTGACCGATGCGGAAATCGAAGCGCGCATTCCGGACCTGCTCGAATTCGCCGGGCTGACGGGCCGCGACATGAACAACATCCGCACGCTCTCGGGCGGCATGAAGCGACGCCTGACGCTCGCCCGCGCGCTGGTGAACGATCCCGAGCTGCTGGTGCTCGACGAGCCGACCACCGGGCTCGACCCGCAGGCGCGCCACCTGATCTGGGATCGGCTGAAAAAACTGCTCGCCGCCGGCAAGACCATCCTCATCACCACGCACTTCATGGACGAAGCCGAGCGCCTGTGCGACCGGCTCGCCATCGTGGACGCTGGCCGCCTCGTTGCCGTCGGCGCGCCGCGCGCCCTCATCGCCGCGCACATCGAACCGCAGGTGGTCGAGGTCTATGGCGAAGGCGCGGAAGACTGGGCGGATGCCGAAGCCGGCCGCTTCGCGCGGCGGGTGGAAGTGAGCGGCGAAACGGCCTTCTGCTACGTCGAGGATGCCGCCCCGCTGCTCGCACATCTGGCCGAACGCCCGCAGCTCAAGACCCTGCACCGCCCGGCCAACCTCGAAGACGTGTTTCTCAAGCTCACCGGGCGGGAATTGCGCGACTGAGCCGCCGTCCTGCCGGCGCCGACTTTTACGCCCGCCAGAGCCAGACGACGGCGAGCGTCGCCAGTGTCACCGGCGCGCCGATCTTCGCGTGTTCGCGCCAGTCGATGTCGATGTCGCTTTTTTTGGCCAGATCGACGACGATCAGGTTGGCGATCGAGCCGACCAGGAGCAGGTTGCCGGCGAAGGTGGAGACCAGCGCGAGCAGCGTCGCCGCCTCCGGGCCGGAAAGATGCGGCATCAGGAGCATCACCGCCGGCACGTTGGAAACGAGGTTCGACAGGCCGACGCCCGCGACGAACAGCGGGCCGGGGTCGGAAAGATGCACGCCCTGCGCCGCCAGCCAGCCGACCGCCTGCGCGGCGAGGCCGGTGGTCTCGAAGGCGTGGTTGACGACGAAGAGGCCGCAGAACAGCACCAGCAGCTCCCAGTCGATGAAGCCCATCACGTGCGAGGAGTGAAAGCGCCGTGAGAGCAACAACACGCCGGCGGCCACCAGTGCGACCACTTCGCGCGGCCAGCCGGTGAAGAGAAAGACGACGAGCAGCGTGCCCGCGACCGTCAACCCCTTCGTCGTCTGCCAGCGGTCGAAGGCCGGCGCGTCGTCGGGCGGCAACGCCGGCATGGGCGCCGCGGCGGACGGAGTGCGCCGCAGCCGCCAGACGAGAAAACCCCAGAGCAGGACGAGCGAGAGCGCCACCGGCGGCAGCGCCTGCCACGCATAGGCGGCGAAATCGAGCCGCATCACCGAGCCGATCAGCATGTTCTGCGGATTGCCGATCAGGGTCGCCGCCGAGCCGATGTTCGCCGCGCAGGCCAGCCCGACGAGAAACGGCAGCGGCGGCAATCCGCGCGAGAGACAGATGCGCGCGACGACCGGCGTCATCGCCAGACAGACGACATCGTTCGAAAACACCGCGGAAAGCCCTGCCGCCACGGCGAGCAGCGCACCGAGCAATCCGGTCGGCGCCAGCGGCCGGGCAGCCACGCCGCGCGTCACCGCCGTGTAGAAGCCGCCCAGCCGCATCTGCGCCGACACCACCATGAAGGAGAACAACAGCAGAATCGTCGGCAGGTCGACGGCGCGCGCCGCTTCCTCGGTATCCAGCGCGCCGATGCCGATCACGCCGATGGCGCCCAACAGCGCCACGCCGGAACGGTCGAGCTTCAGGCGCGGCAGCCCGCCGAGGAACATGCCGAGATAGACGATGGCGAAGATCGCGACGATGCCCCAGTCGATCGCGGCGGGGTGCGGCGGCATCGGGACAGTGCCGGTGTTCAGGCCACCCCGGCGCCGCGGGCCTGGAGATCGGCGTGATAGGAACTGCGCACCAGCGGCGCGCTGGCGCAGTGGGAAAACCCCATCGTTTCCGCCTCCGTCGCGAACATCGCGAAGACGTCGGGATGGACGTAGCGCGCCACCGGCAGATGGTGGCCGGACGGCGCGAGGTATTGCCCGATCGTCAGCATATCCACCTCGTGGGCGCGCAGGTCGCGCATCACGTCGAGAATCTCGTCGTCGGTCTCGCCCAGGCCCGCCATCAGGCCCGATTTGGTGGGGATGGCCGGCAGGCGATGCTTGAATTCCTGCAGGAGCCGCAACGAATGGGCGTAATCGGCGCCGGGGCGCGCCTGTCGGTAGAGGCGCGGCACGGTTTCGAGGTTGTGGTTCATCACGTCGGGCGGATCGGCGGCGAGGAGGTCGAGGGCGACTTCCCGCCGGCCGCGGAAATCCGGGACGAGGATCTCGATTTTCGTCGCCGGCGACGCGGCGCGAATGGCGCGGATGCAGGCGGCAAAGTGCCCCGCCCCGCCGTCCCGGAGGTCGTCGCGATCCACGCTCGTGACGACGACGTAGTCGAGCTTCATCGCCGCGACGGTCTTGGCGAGCTTTTCCGGTTCCTGCGGATCGGGCGGCAGCGGCACGCCGTGGCCGACGTCGCAGAAGGGGCAGCGGCGCGTGCATAGGTCGCCGAGGATCATGAAGGTGGCCGTACCCTTGCCGAAGCATTCGCCGATGTTCGGGCAGGCGGCTTCCTCGCAGACGGTGTGCAGGCCGTGCGCGCGCAGGATGCCTTTCACCTCGCCGAAGCGCGCGGCGGACTGGCCCGCCTTGACGCGAATCCACTCGGGCTTCTTCAGGGGCGCGATGGGGACGACCTCGATGGCCATCTTGCCAAATGCGCGCGCGGTCTTGGCGGCGCCTTTTTGCTTCATAGGGTTTCCTCGAGCCGGGTGATCAGTGTAGCGCCAACCGTTTCCATGTCCGCGCCGGTGACGAAGGCGGACAGCTGCGTGACCGCCATGCCTTCATGGCCGCAGGGATTGATGGCGGCGAAAGGCGATAAATCCATATCGACGTTCAACGCGAGGCCGTGGTAGCAACAGCCGTTCTTCACCTTGAGGCCGAGCGCGGCGATCTTCGCGCCGCCGACATAGACGCCGGGCGCGCCTTCCCGCCGCGAGGCCGCCACACCCTCCTGCGCCAGCAGGTCGATGACGGCCTGCTCCATGCGCTTGACCAGCCCCTTCACGGTGAGATTGCGGCGACGCAGGTCGAGCAGCAGGTAGGCGACGAGCTGGCCGGGGCCGTGGTAGGTGATCTGGCCGCCGCGGTCGATCTTCACGACCGGGATGCCGATGTCGCGCAACAGGTGTTCGGGCCGGCCGGCGAGGCCGAGGGTGAATACCGGCGGGTGTTCGCAAAGCCATATCTCGTCGGGCGTGTCCGCCGTCCGCCGCGCGGTGAAATCCTGCATCGCGCGCCAGGTCGGCACGTATGCAACCCGGTCGAGACGCCTGACGGTCAGAGAACGATCTTCACCCACGGGTGTGCGACGAGTTCCTGGTAGAGCGCGTCGAGCTGCGACGTCGAGGTGGCGCGCACGACGCAGGTGACGGAGAGGTAGTTGCCGGCCCTCGAGGGACGCATGTCCACCGTCGCGGCGTCGAAGTCGGGCGCGTGTTTCAGCACCACGTCGACCACGGCCTGGGCGAAGCCCGTGCGCGTTGCGCCCATCACCTTGAGCGGGAAATCGCAGGGGAATTCGAGCAGGGTGTTCCGTTCAGTCACCGCGCATCACTCGCTGCTTGAAGTCCTGGTACCAGCCGTGCATCTGCCGGAAGATCGGCCCCGGCGTCCCGTCGGCGCCGACTTTCCGGCCGTCGAAAGTCACGATGGGCAACACCTCCTTGGTCGAGGAGGTGAGCCACAATTCGTCGGCGGCGCGCACCTCGGTGTCCGTGATGTCGCGCACCTCGGTGGGCAGGCCGTGTGCCGCCGCGAGTTCGAGCACCACGTCGTAGGTGATGCCGGCGAGCATCCGGTGGTTCTTCTGCGGCGCGAGGAGCGTGCCGTTTTTGATGACGAAGACGTTCGACGCCGTCCCCTCGGTGAGGATGCCGTCGCGGAACAGGATCGTCTCGGCGCAGCCAGCGTCGATGGCCAGCTGCCGCAGCAGGCAGTTGGCTAAAAGCGAGGTGGCCTTGACGTCGCAGCGCAGCCAGCGGAAATCGGCGGCGGAGACGGCGGCGACGCCCGCCTCGCGCAGTTCGGTCGGCGGCGTGACGAGCGGCTCGACGAGGCCGAACACGGTGGGGGTGACGAGCGCGGGAAAGGCGTGGTTGCGCACCGCCACCGGCCCGCGCGTGACTTGCAGCAGCACCGACTGGTCGCTCCATTCCGCTTCCGCCACGAGGCGGGCGACGAGGTCGCGCCACGCGGTCGGGGCGAGCGGGTTGGTCAGCCGGACGGCGGCGAGGCTGCGGTCGAGGCGGGCGAGGTGCTCGTCGAGCCGGAAGGGCCGCCGCGAATAGACGGGGATGATTTCATAGACGCCGTCGCCGAACAGGAAGCCGCGATCCAGCGGCGAGATGCGGGCCTGTGCCAAGGGCAGGAACCGCCCATCGAGATAGCACAGGCTCATTGGAGCATCAGCTTCAGCTCATCCCAGGCGCGACCGAGGATGCCGGCCACCGGCACGTCCGCGAGGGCGACCAGCGGAAATTCGCCCCAGGGCTTGTCGTCGAGCGTGAGCCGCAGCGTGGCGATCGCATCGCCCCGCTTCACCGGCGCGACGAGCGGCTGGCGGCTGGCGACCTCGACCTTGAGCCGACCGTCGGCGCCGCCGGCGAGCGCGTTGGCCAGCGAGGTTGGCAGGGAGACGACGAAATCGCGTTCGAAACCGGCGCCGACGGTGGCGCGCTTGCCCTTGTAGACCTTCAGTTGCGAGAGGGCTTGACCAGCGTCGTAGAGCTTGACGGCAGCGAAGGCGCGGCCACCGTACTGCAGCAGCGCGAGCATCTCCTGCACGCGCGCCTGGTCCGAGGCGGCGCCGAGCACCACGGCGGTGAGGCGGCGCGCGCCCTCGTCGCGCGAGGCGATCAGGCAGAAGCCGGCGGACTTGGTGTGGCCGGTCTTGACGCCGTCGATGGCCGGGTCGAGCCACAAGAGGCGGTTGCGATTGGGCTGGGTGATCTTGTTCCAGGTGAATTCGCGCACCGAGTTGCGCTTGTAGTCCTCGGGGAAATCGCGGATCAGCGCGGTCGTCAGGCGGATCAGATCGCGCGCCGTCGTCAGGTGGGCGTCGTCCGGCAGGCCGGTGGCGTTGGTGAAGTGCGTGTCGTTCATGCCGAGACGGCGCGCCTCGGCGTTCATCAGATTGACGAAGGCCGCCTCGTTGCCGGCCACCGCTTCGGCCAGCGCGATCGTCGCGTCGTTGCCGGACTGGATCACCATGCCGGAGATCAGCGCATCGACCGTCACGCGTTGGCGCGGGTCGATGAACATGCGCGAACCGGGCGCCTTCCAGGCCGTCTCCGACACGGGCACGACCTGGTCTGGCTTGAGTCGACCGTCGCGGAGCGCGCCATAGACCACATAGGCCGTCATGATCTTGGTCAGCGAGGCCGGCTCGACCTTCTGGCCGGGATTGTGCGCGGCAAGTACCTGGCCGCTGTGGTGATCGACGAGGAGCCAGGCGCTGGCGGCCAGCGCCGGCGGCGGTTCGTCGGCCTGGGCCGGACGCAGGACGAGGGAGAAAAGCGCAAAAAGCGCCAGCCAAACGGGGAGCGGGCAACGATGCGTCATGGGGCGAATTATAGCGGGGGGCGTCAGCGCACCAGGACGCTGGGCAGATCGAAGGCGAGGCGCAGTTGCTCGGCGATGCGCTGCGCTTCGGCGCGATCGCCCCAGGGGCCGAGCTGCACGCGGTGGAGGTTTCCGGCGCTGCGGATCACGAGGCGCTCGCCCAGGTCGCCCAGGGAGCGCGCAAGCCGCAGGCGCAGCGATTCGGCGTTGTCGCGGCTCGAGAAGGCGCCCAGCTGGAGGAAATGGCCGCCGCCGGCGCCCTTGACCTCGACGTCTTCGATCACGCGCGGGGCGTCGCTGTCGGCGGCGGCGAGCGCGGGCGCGGGCGATGTCCCGGCGCCCGGCAAAATGGCCTCGACGATCACCGTCGCGCTGCCGTGCTCGATGTAGTCGAGCTTCCAGGCGGCGACATAGGAAAGGTCGATGACGCGCCCGTGCAGGAACGGGCCGCGGTCGTTGATGCGCACCACCACCGATTTTCCGGTGTCCGGCCGGGTGACGCGCGCGTAAGAGGGAATCGGCAGCGTCGGATGGGCGGCGGTCATCGCGAACATGTCATAGACCTCGCCGCTCGAAGTCTTCTGGCCGTGATAGCGGCGACCGTACCAGCTCGCCACGCCTTGCTGGCGGAACGGCGCGTGAGCCGTCATCGGCGTGAAGCGCTGGCCGAGCACGCTGTAGGGGCGGTTGGCGAAGCGGTGCAGCGGCTCCGCGCGCGGCACGGCGTCCGGGATGGCGGCCAGGTCGATGTGCGAAGCATCCAGCGGGCCGTCGTCGAGGTAGTAGCCGCCCCGCCCGGAAGTCGGCGCGGGCGGGACGGCGGGAGCGCTCGTGGCCGGCGCTGGCGCCGGCGCCGGTGCGGACGCGACCGGCGGCTTGCCCGCGCAGGCGGCGAGCAGGGGAACGAGGACGGGGAGAAGAAGGCGATGGGCGTTCATTTGTGGACCAGCATGCGGTTTTTCTGGATGGACATCAGGATACCGATGCCGAGCATCAGCGTGACCAGCGCGGTGCCGCCGTAGCTGATGAAGGGCAGGGGAACGCCGACGACGGGCAGGATGCCGGAGACCATGCCCATGTTGACGAAGGCGTAGGTGAAGAAGATCAGCGTGATCGCGCCGGCCAGAAGACGCGCGAAGGTGGTGGCGGCATTGAGCGCGATCTGCAGGCCGCGGCCGATCAGCAGGGCATACAGCACGAGCAGCACGACATTGCCGACGAGGCCGAATTCCTCCGACCAGACGGCGAAGATGAAATCGGTGTGGCGTTCGGGCAGGAAGTCGAGCTGGGACTGGGTGCCTTCGCGCCAGCCTTTGCCGAGCGCGCCACCGGAACCGATCGCGATCGTGGATTGGATGATGTGGAAGCCCTTGCCGAGCGGGTCTTTTTCCGGATCGAGCAGCATCAGGATGCGCTGGCGCTGGTATTCGTGCAGCAGGTTCCACGCCACCGGCGCGGCGGCGGCGGCGGTGGCGCCCAGGCCGATGATGACCTTCCACGGCAGGCCGGCGAGGAAGATCACGAAGAAGCCGGAGGCGAAGACGAGGATCGAAGTGCCCAGGTCGGGCTGGCGCAGGATCAGCGCGACCGGCACCAGCAGGATCAGCGTGGCGACCACGTATTCGCGGAAGCGCAGCAGCGATTCGTGCTTGTGGAAATACCAGGCGAGCATCAGCGGCATGGCGATCTTCATGAGCTCGGAGGGCTGCACGCGCATGAAGCCCAAGTGGAGCCAGCGGCGCGCACCCTTCGAAATGTCGCCGAACAGGGCCACGGCGATCAGGAGCGCGATGCCCAGCAGGTAAAGGGGCGGTGCGTAGCGCATCAGGCGCGGCGGCGGCACCTGGGCGACCACGCGCATGATGGCGAAGGCGATGGTCAGATGGACGAGGAAGGTCGGGATGCGTTCCGGCGAGGCGCTGCCCATGGCGATCAGCCCGACGAGCAACAGCAGGCCGGAAATGGCCATCAGCGGGCCGTCGATCGGCGCGACGAGCTTGTCCCACAGCGGGCGGATCATTCGACCGACTCCCGGCCTTCGGCGTCCTCGGGCGCGGCGCCGGCGGGCAGTTTGCCGAGGAGGTAGTAGTCGAACACCTGGCGCGCGATCGGCGCCGCGGCCTGGCTGCCGAAGCCGCCGTTTTCCACCAGCACGGCCAGCGCGATGACCGGTTTTTCGACCGGAGCGAAGGCGATGTAGAGCGAATGGTCGCGGAAGGCCTTGGCGACCCGGCCTTCCACGTATTTTTCCCCGCGCAGCGAAAACACCTGGGCGGTGCCGGTCTTGCCCGCCGAGGTGTAGCCGGCGTCCCGAAAGACGCGCGCCGCCGTGCCCTCGATGGGTACGCCGGCCATCGCTTCCTTGACGACCTTGAGGTGTTCCGGTTTGAGCGGAATCGTCTTGATCGGCGCGGGCTCGATGTAGGTGCGTTCGCCGCTGCGCGTGTCGGTGATGTACTGCACGAGGTGGGGGCGGAACATCACGCCGTCGTTGGCGAGCGTGGCGGTCGCCTGCGCGAGCTGGATCGGCGTGTAGCTGTTATAGCCCTGGCCGATGCCGACCGAGATCGTCTCGCCGGCATACCAGCGTTGCTGCTCCGGTTTCCGGAACCGTTTCCTTTTCCATTCCTGCGAAGGCAGCACGCCTTCCGATTCGCCGGCGATATCGACGCCGGTGCGCTGACCGAAGCCGAACTCGCTCATGAAGCGCGCGATCGCATCGATGCCCATGTCGTTGGCGAGCTGGTAGTAATAGGTGTTGCAGGAGACGACGATGGATTTCTTCATGTCCACCATGCCGTGGCCGCCGACCTTGTCGTCGCGAAAGACATGGCCGCCGAAATTGAAGAGGCCCGGATCGGCGATCGCCTGTTCGGGGCGTCGCTTGCCGGTGGCGAGCGCCGCCAACGCCATGAAAGGCTTGAAGGTCGAGCCAGGCGGATAGGCGCCGTTCAGGGCGCGGTTGACCATCGGTTTGTCCGGCGATTCGTTCAGTTCCTTCCAGTCGGCGGGGGAGATGCCATCCACGAACAGGTTCGGATCGTAGTTGGGCACCGACACCAGGGCGAGGATGCCGCCGGTGGACGGCTCGATCGCGACGAGCGCTCCGCGCCGGTCGCCGAAGGCCTGTTCGGCGACGCGCTGCAACCGGCTGTCCACGGTCAGCGTCAGGTTGTTGCCGGCCACCGGGGCGGTGCGCGCCAGCGAACGCACCGGCCGCCCGGCGGCATCCACCTCGACCTGCTCGAAGCCGGTGATGCCGTGCAGCGCGAATTCGTAATGCTGTTCGAGTCCTGCCTTGCCGAAATAGTCGGTGCCGCGATAGTTCTGCGTGGCGCCCTCGGCCTCGACGCGTTCGAGATCCCGTTCGGAGAGGCGACCGATGTAGCCGAGCAGGTGCGAGGCGAAGGCGCCTTCCGGATACTGGCGGAAGAGGCGGGCGCGGATGTCGACGCCGGGAAACTGGTAGCGGCGCGCGATGAACTTCGCCACCTCTTCGTCGGTGAGCCGGGTGCGGATCGGCAGCGACTCGAAACGCTTGTTCTCCTCCATCAGCTTCTTGAAGCGGCGCCGGTCCTTCGGCTCGATGAGGATGAATTCGGCCAGCGCGTCGATGGTGGCATCGAGGTTGTGCACCTGGGACGGCGTGATTTCGAGCGTGTAGGCCGAGTAGTTGCGCGCCAGCACGATGCCGTTCCGGTCGACGATGAGACCGCGGTTGGGCGCGATCGGCACCAGCGAGATGCGGTTTTCCTCGGCGCGCGTCTTGTAGTGTTCGTGCTGGATCACCTGCAGCCAGACGAAACGGGCGAACAGGAGCGCGAAGCACAGCAGAGCAAAGCCCCCCGCGAAGACGACGCGGCGGTCGAACTGTTCCTGCGCTTCCTGGGGATTCTTGAATTCCATCGCCGTATCAGATCGGGCGATTCTCGTCGCGTTCCACGGGCTGGTACTGTGGCAGCAGCAGCAGATAGCTCAGGGGATGCCACAGCAGGGTCGCCACGACACTGCCGAGAAAGTGGCCGAGCCCCGGAAATTCGCCGCCGGCGGCAAGCCGCACCAGCACCATGACGAGCTGGCAGGCGAGCAGCAAGGGCAGCACGTGCAGGGCCTGCTGGGCGAGCGGGAACCAGAGCACGCGCCGCGACAGGCCGCCGGCGGCGAAGGCCAGGAGCACGTAGGCGAGGCTGTGCTGGCCCATCACGCTGGCGCTGGCGACGTCCATCGCCAACCCGCAGGCGAAGCCGGCGCCCATGCCGATCTTGAGCGGCTGGTGGATGCACCAGAAGGCGAGCACGAGCGCCACCCAATCCGGAATGCCGGGCAGTCGCCCGAAAGGGATCAGGTTGAGGACAAAGGCGAGGCCGAGGGAAAGATAGATGAACCACAGGCGGGCCGGCAGCAGGATGCGGCGCGAGGCATGGGTGGGCTGGATCATCGGGCCGCTCCGCGGCGCGGTTTGTCGCCGGCGCGACCGGGGTCGCCCGGCGGGACGTTGATCGGTGCGGCGAACGATTCGGGGCGCTTGCCGAGTACGAGCACCTGGCCGTGACGCTCCACGCCGGCGAGCGGCGTGCATTCGATGCGCGCGAAGGAAAACGAATTGTCGCGGTCGATGCGCGCCACCGTTGCCACCGGCAGGCCGGGCAGGTAGATGCCGTCGAGTCCGGAGGTGACGAGCGTGTCGCCGGGCTGCACATCGGTGTTGGTTGGCAGGAACTTGAGCTCCAGAGCGCCGCCGGTACCGGCCAGCACGGCGCGCAGGCCGTTTCTCGCCACCTGCACGGGGATCGCCTGATGCTTGTCGGTGAGGAGCGTCACCTCGCTGGCGAGCGGAAAGGCGCGCGTCACCTGGCCGACCACGCCGACGGCGTCGATGACCGCCTGGCCGGCCGTCACGCCGTGGGTTTCGCCGCGGTCGATGACGACGCGCCGGGCGAAGGGGTCGCGCGCGGCATAGACGATTTCGGCGGCGAGCGCGGGCGCGTCGATGCGTTCGTGCATGGCGAGGAGTTCGCGCAGACGGCGGTTTTCCTCCTCGAGATAGTCCTGGCGCAGCAGCCGGTGGGCCTGCGCGAGCTGGCGCTCGCGCAGCGCCGCGTTTTCTGCCGCCAGCCGCGCCACGTTGGAAAAATAGTTGCCGGCATCGTGTGCACTCTCCACGGGCAGCAGCACGGCTTTCTGCAAGGGCCACAAGAGCGTGGCGATCGCCATGCGCGTCGGTTCCAGCGTCTGGAAGCGCAGATCGGTGACGAGCAGGAAGAGCGACAGGGCGACGAAGAAGGCCAGCCGCACGAGCGGCGCCGGTCCCCGTTTGAAAAACGGGGGCGGCGAGTGACCGGCAACGGACATCAAGGCAGAGGACTCCCCTGGAATGCGCAACGGGCGCAATCTGTTGCGCCACTGGGCAGGCTACGGCGACGGGGGGTTATTCGTTGGCGAAAATACTGCCGAGTTTGTCTATCTTTTCGAGCGCGAGACCCGAACCGCGGACGACGCAGGTGAGCGGGTCGTCGGCGACGATCACCGGCAGGCCGGTTTCCTCCATCAGCAGACGGTCCAGATCGCGCAAGAGCGCGCCGCCGCCGGTGAGCACCATGCCCTTCTCGGCGATGTCGGCGCCGAGTTCCGGCGGGGTCTGTTCGAGGGCGATCTTCACCGCGCCGATGATCTGGTTGAGCGGATCGGAGAGCGCCTCGAGGATTTCGTTGGAGCTGATCGTGAAACTCCTCGGAATGCCCTCGGCGAGATTGCGGCCCTTGACCTCCATCTCGCGGACCTCCGAGCCGGGGAAGGCCGAGCCGATTTCCTTCTTGATCGATTCGGCGGTGGTTTCGCCGATCAGCATGCCGTAGTTGCGGCGGATGTAGTTGATGATCGCATCATCGAACTTGTCGCCGCCGACGCGCACCGAACCCGCATACACCATGCCGCCCAGGCTGATGACACCGACTTCCGTCGTGCCGCCGCCGATGTCGACGACCATCGAGCCGGTGGCATCCGAGACCGGCAGACCGGCGCCGATCGCGGCGGCCATCGGTTCCTCGATCAGATACACCTGGGAAGCGCCGGCGCCGAGCGCCGATTCGCGGATCGCGCGGCGCTCGACCTGGGTCGAGCCGCAGGGCACGCAGATGATGATGCGCGGGGAAGGCGACAGGAGACGCGAGTCGTGCACCTTCTTGATGAACTGCTTCAACATCTGCTCGGTGACGGTGAAGTCGGCGATCACGCCGTCCTTCATCGGGCGGATGGCGGTGATGTTGCCGGGCGTCTTGCCGAGCATCTGCTTGGCGGCGGCGCCCACCGCCTGGATGGTTTTCTTGGCATTGGGGCCGCCTTCGGTGCGGATGGCGACGACGGAGGGTTCATCCAGCACGATACCCTTGCCGCGCACGTAGATCAGCGTGTTGGCGGTGCCCAGGTCGATGGCCAGATCGTTGGAAAAATAGGAGCGGAGAAAGGAGAACATCGGTATCCCAGATAGGCAAAGGGCAGCGCCCAGGTGACGGGATCGGGGCTGCCGCGAAAGTTAGCCTATGATACCCTACCGCGCTTTGCCGAATAAGCGCCCTCCAGCCACCCATTCCCGAACGACCATGTCCCTCAGCCCGGATGATGTCGGCCGCATCGCGCGGCTGGCGCGCATCGCAATCTCCCCCGCCGAAATCGAGCATACCCGCAGGCAACTCAACGGCATCCTTGCCTTCGTCGCGCAGTTGCAGGCCGTGAACACCGACGGCATCGCGCCGATGGCCCATGCCGTCGACGTCGTTCAGCGCCTGCGACCGGACGTCGTCACCGAAGCCGACCGCCGCGACGATTTCCAGGCCATCGCGCCCGAAACCGAGGCCGGTCTCTACCTCGTTCCCAAGGTGATCGAATGATGATCGATTCGTCGCTCAAGGAACTCGCCGCCGCGCTGGCGCAGAAGAAGATTTCCAGCGTCGAGCTGACCACGCTGTTCCTCGACCGCATCGAGAAGCACGACCCGACCCTCAATGCCTTCATTACGGTCGACCGCGACCGGGCGCTGGCCGCCGCCCGCGCGGCCGACGCAAAAATCGGCGCTGACAGGACGGCGTCGCCGCTCGTCGGCATCCCGCTCGCCCACAAGGACATCTTTTGCGCGGCGGGCTGGCGCACCACCTGCGGCTCGAAAATGCTGGCGAATTTCGTCTCGCCCTACGACGCGCATGTCGTCGAGAAGCTGAATGCCGCCGGCATGGTGATGCTGGGCAAGTGCAACATGGACGAGTTCGCGATGGGCTCCTCCAACGAAACTTCCTTCTTCGGCCCGGCGAAAAATCCGTGGAATGCCGCCTGCGTGCCCGGCGGCTCCTCGGGCGGCTCGGCCGCGGCCGTCGCCGCGCGCCTCGTGCCGGCCGCCACCGGCACCGACACGGGCGGCTCGATCCGCCAGCCCGCCGCGCTGTGCGGCCTCACCGGCCTGAAGCCCACCTACGGCGTGGTCAGCCGCTACGGCATGATCGCCTTCGCCTCCTCGCTCGACCAGGGCGGGCCGATGGCGAAATCCGCCGAGGACTGCGCGCTGCTCTTGAACGCGATGGCCGGCTTCGATGCGCGCGATTCGACCTCGCTGGAGCGTCCCGCCGAGGATTACACGCGCGATCTGGACAAGCCGCTCGACGGCTTGAGGATCGGCCTGCCGAAGGAATTCTTCGGGGAGGGCATGAGCGAGGGCGTGCGTGCCGCGGTCGAGGCGGCGCTGGCCGAATACCGCAAGCTCGGCGCGAGAACCGTCGAGGTGTCCTTGCCGAACTCGGGGCTTTCCGTGCCGGCCTATTACGTGATCGCGCCGGCCGAGGCGAGCTCGAACCTGTCGCGCTTCGACGGCGTGCGCTACGGCCACCGCGCGGCAGAGTATGCCGACCTGATCGAGATGTATGAAAAAACCCGCGCCGAAGGCTTCGGCGCCGAAGTGAAGCGCCGCATCCTCGTCGGCGCCTATGTGCTCTCGCACGGCTACTACGACGCCTACTACCTGAAGGCGCAGAAAGTGCGCCGTCTGATCGCCGCCGACTTTTCCGCCGCCTTCGAGGAGTGCGACGTCATCCTGGGGCCGACGGCGCCCTCGGTCGCCTTCGAGTTCGGCGAGAAGAGCGCCGACCCGGTGCAGATGTATCTGTCCGACATCTACACGATCGCCGTCAACCTCGCCGGCCTGCCAGGCCTGTCGCTCCCCTGCGGCTTCGACAAGGATTTGCCGGTCGGCCTGCAACTGATCGGCCCGTGGTTCGCCGAGGCGAGGATGCTCAATGTCGCTCACCGCTACCAGCGGGCGACCGACTGGCACAGACGTGCGCCGGCCGGCTTCGACGCATGAAGGCGCCCTTGCGCGTCTTCCTGCCCGCCGTGGGACTGCTGGCCGCCTGTGCGACGCCGGCGCCGCCGCCAGCGCCAGCGCCGCCAGCGCCGGCAGCAACACCCGAACCGCCGCCGCCACCGCCGCCACCACCGCCTGCCGTGCTCGAAGAACCGCGTCGCGTCCCCCTCAAGCACCTGGCCGACCGCACGATCAAACCGCAGCCGACCCGCCCGCTGAACGCGCGCATCGCATGCAGCTTCCGCGACGACACCGGCTACCGCGGCCGCCTGCATCTTGCCGTCAAGGAGGCGGCGGTGTCGCGCTTCGAGGCTCGCGTCGATGTCCCCAGGCATGGCAGTTGCCGGTTTGCGCTCAAGGACTTTCAACAAATCGACCGTCTGCCGAATGTCGTGCTTGCTGCGAAAAAGACCGACTGCAAGGTATCGCTGTGGGAGCAGGGCGAGCAGCTCACGGTCGCCTTTCGCGATTGCCGCGTCGAATGCAGCGGCAGCTCCGCCGATTACCTCTGGCCCATCCTCGTGAATAACCGGAAGGGCAGCTGTTCTTGAAGGAAGCCTCATGAGTATCTGGGAAGTGGTGATCGGGCTGGAAACCCATGTCCAGCTCAAGACGCAGTCGAAGATCTTTTCCGGCGCCAGCACGGCCTTCGGCGCCGAGCCGAACCGCCAGGCCTGCGCGGTGGATATCGCCCTGCCCGGCGTGCTGCCGGTATTGAACCGCGCAGCGGTGGTGTGCGCGATCAGCTTCGGCCTCGCCATCGATGCCTCGATCGCGCCGCGCTCGATCTTCGCGCGCAAGAACTACTTTTATCCCGACCTGCCCAAGGGCTACCAGATCAGCCAGTTCGAGCTGCCCGTCGTCTCGGGCGGCAGCATTGCGATTCGCGTCGGCGAAAATGAAAAGACCGTGCGCCTCACCCGCGCCCATCTGGAAGAAGACGCCGGCAAGTCGCTGCACGAGGATTTCCATGGCCGGACCGGCATCGACCTCAATCGCGCCGGCACGCCGCTCCTGGAAATCGTCTCCGAGCCGGACATGCGTTCCGCCGCCGAGGCCGTCGCCTACGCGAAGGCCCTGCACTCGCTCGTCACCTGGATCGACATCTGCGACGGCAACATGCAGGAAGGCAGCTTCCGCTGCGATGCCAACGTCTCGGTGCGTCGCCCCGGCGCCCCGCTCGGCACGCGCCGCGAGATCAAGAACCTCAACTCCTTCCGTTTCCTCCAGCAGGCCATCGACTACGAGATCGGCTGGCAGATCAACGAGATCGAGGAAGGTCGTCCGATCCGGCAGGCCACCGTGCTGTTCGACCCGGAGAGCGGCGAGACGCGCGCGATGCGCAGCAAGGAAGACGCGCACGACTACCGCTACTTTCCCGATCCCGACCTGCTGCCGCTGGAAATCGGGCCCGAATGGATCGCCGAGGTGAAGGCGGGCCTGCCCGAACTGCCGCAGGCGATGCGGCAGCGCTTCCAGGCCGATTATGGCCTTTCGGCCTACGATGCCGCGACGCTGACCGCGACGCGCGAGATGGCGCGCTATTTCGAGGACGCCGTCGCGGCTTCCGGGAAAGAGAATGCCAAGCTCTGCGCCAACTGGGTGATGGGCGAACTGGCGGCACGCCTGAACCGCGACGAAAAGGACATCGTCGCCGTCCCGCTCGCCGCCGCGCAGCTCGCCGGCATGGTCAAACGCATCGCCGACGGCACGCTCTCTTCCAAGCTCGCCAAGGAAGTGTTCGAGGCGCTGTGGAACGGCGCAGGCCCCGATGCCGACGCCATCATCGAAGCGCGCGGTCTCAAACAGGTCTCCGACGCCTCGGCCATCGCACCGATCATCGACGCAGTGCTGGCGGCGAATCAAAAATCCGTCGAGGAATTCCGCGCCGGCAAGGACAAGGCCTTCAACGCGCTGGTCGGTCAGGTGATGAAAGCCACCCAGGGCAAGGCCAACCCACAGCAGGTCAACGAGCTGCTGCGGAAGAAACTGGCAGACTGATTCAGCGCTTTCCGGTCAGCTCGCGGAAGCGCTGCTTGTCCGCCTCGAAGCGCGTCCTGACCGCCCCGACATCCGCGTCCTTTTTCTGCAAGGCAGCCTGCTGTGCGGCGATCTCGGCCTCGTTGTCCTTGATCTGCGACTGCAACTTCGCCGGCAGCGGCTTGTTGGCGTAAAACTCCTTCTCCTGCTCGAGCTTTTTCTTCTGGTTGAGCGCCGCTTCGAGGCGGTTTTGCGCCTGCTGGGCATTCCGCTCGATGTCGGCGAGCGAGCGCTGCATGGCCCGGTCGATCTCGGCCTCGTTCGAATAGCTGGCCAGGAGCGCCCGGTCACGGCGCTTTTCCTCGGCAATGCGCTTGTCCTCTTCCTTCTTGCGCGCCTCCTCGGCTTCGCGCGCGGCGCGCTGCTCGGCGGTCAATGGCGCCTCGACCTGGCGCGCCACGCCTCCCTTCAGCTCGGTGCGCGCACGATCCAGGCATTGCGGCGGCGCCGGATTGCCGCAGACGCGCTTGCCATCGACGGTGCAGCAGACGATGTTGGCGACGGCCGGCGCGGCGGCAGCGAGGCCCAAGGCAAACAAAACACAGCGCAGAGAGTCAGTCGACACCATAAGTCTCCCGGTATAGCCGCACGGCGGCGAGATGGGCTTCCAGCGCCGGCTGACCGGCGAGGTAATCGATCACGTCGGTCAGCCGCGCGACGGCGACCACCGGCATGCGGAAATCGCGCTCCACTTCCTGCACGGCGGAAAGTTCGCCGGCGCCGCGCTCCTGGCGGTCGATGGCGATGACCACGCCCGCCGGCGTCGCGCCGGCGGCGCGGATCCATTCGACCGACTCGCGGATCGAGGCGCCGGCCGAGATGACGTCGTCAACGATCAGCACGCGGCCGGAAAGCGGTGCGCCGATCAGCGTGCCGCCTTCGCCGTGATCCTTGGCTTCCTTGCGGTTGAAAGCGAAGGGAACGTTGCGGCCATGCTCGGCCAGCTTCATCGCGGTGGCGGTCGCCAGCGCAATGCCCTTGTAGGCCGGACCGAACAGCATGTCGAAGGACAGGCGTGCGTCGAGGACGGTGCGCGCGTAGAAATCCGCCAGCTTCGAGAGCGAGGCGCCGTCGTCGAACAGGCCGGCATTGAAGAAATAGGGCGATAGCCGCCCGGCCTTGGTCTTGAAGGCGCCGAAGCGCAACACGCCCTTCTCGCAGGCGAAGGCGATGAAGTCGCGACTAGAATGAAAACGGCTGGCGCTCATCATGGCGGCCCGATTCTATGCGCAAAATCGTCACGCTCAACCTCAACGGCATCCGTTCCGCGGTCAAGAAGGGCTGGCTGGACTGGCTCACCGCGTGCGACGCCGACATCGTCTGCGTTCAGGAACTCAAGGCGCAGGCGGCCGACATGACCGAAAGAACGCGCCATCCGGGCGGCGGGCTGACCGGCTGCTTCCATTTCGCCGCGAAAAGGGGCTACAGCGGCGTCGGCATCTATGCGCGGCGCGCGCCGGAGCGTGTCGTCGAGGGCTTCGGCAATCCGGAGTTCGACGCCGAAGGCCGCTACCTGCGGGCAGACTGGCCGGGGCTGTCCGTCATCTCGCTCTACGTCCCTTCCGGCTCCTCCTCCCCGGAGCGACAGGCGGCGAAATTCCGCTTCATGGAGCAGTTCTGGCCGCAACTGGCGGCCTTGCGCGAGGAGTCGCTGGCCACTGGCCGCGAGTTCGTCATCTGCGCGGACTGGAACATCGCGCCGACCGAGAAGGATTTGAAGAACTGGAAGTCGAACCAGAAGAACTCCGGTTTTCTCCCCGAGGAGCGCGCCTGGATTGCCCGCGTCACGGGCGAACTCGGCTGGGTGGACGTCTATCGCGCCTTGCATCCGGACGCCGAAGGGGAAGGGTACACCTGGTGGTCGAACCGCGGTCGGGCCTGGGCGAAGAACGTCGGCTGGCGCATCGACTACCAGCTTGCCACGCCCGGCATCGCCGCACGGGCGGTACGCGCCGAGGTGTTCAAGGCGCAACGATTTTCCGACCATGCGCCGCTTTGCATCGACTACGCCTGGCCCTGAAAGCTGTGCGACAATGACACGGTATCGCCGTAAACCCCGAAACACATCGCAAGGAGCAGAAAATGACCGAAGCCGCCGTGAGCAAGGACAAACTGATCGCCGATTTCAAGGTCGTGGTCGCCGATGCCGAGGAGCTGCTGCGCGCCACCGCACACGAGGCTGGCGACAAGGCCGCCGATTTGCGCGCGCGCCTGCAGTCGCGCCTGGCCAAGGCGAAAGACCAGCTCGCCGACGCCGAAGCCGTGATCATCGACAAGGCCAAGCAGGCCGGTCGCGCCGCCGACGACTACGTGCATGACAATCCCTGGCGCTCGGTCGGCATCGCCGCGGGCGTGGGTCTCATCATCGGCCTGCTGATCGGTCGTCGCTGATCGCCCGCATGAGCGGCAACCCCGCGAGCCTGCTCGCCTCGCTGCGCGGGCTGGCGACGAACGGCGTCGGCCTGCTGCGCACCCGTCTCGAACTGCTCAAGGTCGAGACGGAGGAAGAGGCCGCGCGCGTCGTCGGGCTGCTGCTCTGGGGATTCGTCGCCGTGCTGTTCGGCTGCGCCGGCGCGGTGTTTCTCGCCGTGTTCCTCACCGTGCTGTGGTGGGAGAGTCACCGTCTGCTGGCCCTCGGCGTTTTCGCTGCGCTGTTCGTCGCGACCGCTGCCGTCGCCGCGGGGATGGCGCGGCGTCTGGCGCGCCAGGGTTCGCGGCTTTTCGCCGCCAGCCTCGCCGAGTTGCGGCGCGACGAGGAGGCTCTGTCCGGGGAACCGCGACCGTGAGCGCCATCGAACGGGCGCTGGAAAAGCAGCGCCTGCGGCTGCAATCCGCCCAGCAGCGCGCCGAACTGGCGCGTGATCTGGCCGGCCTGGCGCCGCTCGTGGCCGCCGCCGAGCGCGTGCGCGGCGGCATACGTTGGCTGCGCCGCCATCCGGAAGCGCTGGGGGCCGGCCTCGTCGTCGCGGCCGTCCTGCGCCCGGGCATGCGGCGCTTTCTCTGGCGCTGGGGACGGCGCGCCTTCGTGGCCTGGCGGCTGTGGCGCCAGACGGTCGGGACGCGCAGCGCTTCCTGATTCGCGATGGGCGTACGTCAGGCTTCTCCGCCGCTGTTTCGTCGCATGCTGGAGGCCCAGCAACGCGAGCGCCAGCAGATCACCGCCGAGCTGGTCAAGATCAAGGGCTTCATGCCGCTGCTGATGAAGCGGCGCAACGGCGGGCGCTGGACGCCGGACGAACGCCGCCTGCTGGTGCAGCAACTCAACGCCTTCGCCTACCTCTCGCCCTATCTGGTCGTTCTCGTCCTGCCCGGTTCCTTCCTCGCCCTGCCGGTGCTGGCCTGGTGGCTGGACCGGCGCCGTCACCGGCGCGGCCCGCCCGCTGCACCGCTCACAGACCCAGGCAAACGTATTTGATTTCGAGGTATTCCTCGATGCCGTATTTCGAGCCCTCGCGGCCGATGCCCGATTGCTTGACGCCGCCGAAGGGCGCGACCTCGTTGGCGATCAGCCCGGCATTGACGCCGACCATGCCGTATTCGAGCGCTTCGGCCACGCGCCAGACGCGCGCGAGGTCGCGCGCGTAGAAGTAGCCGGCCAGCCCGTAGTCGGTGGCGTTGGCGAGCGCGATGGCCTCGGCCTCGTCGCGAAAGCGAAACAATGGCGCCACCGGGCCGAAGATTTCCTCGCGCGCGCAGCGCATCGCGGGCGTCGCATCGGCGAGCACCGTCGGCTCGTAGAACGTGCCGCCCAGCGCATGGCGCCGCCCGCCCGTCAGAACGCGCGCGCCCTGCGCCACGGCATCGGCGACGAGCGCCTCCACCTTCGCCAGCGCCGCGGCATCGATCAGCGGCCCCTGCTGCACGCCTGCCGTCCTGCCGGCGCCGACTTTCAGCGCTGCCACCTGCGCGGCGAACTTGTGTGCAAATTCCTCATACACGCCGTCTTGCACCAGCAGGCGATTGGCGCACACGCAGGTCTGGCCGGCATTGCGATACTTGGAGGCCATCGCCCCCGCCACCGCGGCATCGACACCGGCGTCGTCGAAGACGATGAAGGGCGCGTTGCCGCCCAGCTCCAGCGAGACTTTCTTGAGCGTCGGCGCGCACTGCGCCATCAGCCGCTTGCCGACCTCGGTGGAGCCGGTGAAGGAGAGCTTGCGCACCGCCGGGTTGGCGGTCAGCTCGCCGCCGATCACCGGCGCATTGGCCGCCGAGCCGGTGACGACGTTGAAGACGCCCGGCGGGAAGCCCGCCCGCTCGGCCAGCGCGGCAAGCGCCAGCGCGGTGAGCGGCGTCTGCTCGGCGGGCTTGACGACCACCGGGCAGCCGGCGGCGAGCGCCGGGGCGACCTTGCGCGTGATCATCGCGGCGGGAAAATTCCACGGCGTGATCGCCGCGCAGACGCCGACCGGCTGCTTCATCACCACCAGCCGCTGGCCGGGCAGGGGCGCGGGAATCAGGTCGCCATAGACGCGCTTGGCCTCCTCGGCGAACCACTCGACGAAGGCAGCGGCATAAAGCGCCTCGCCCTTCGCCTCGGGCAAGGGCTTGCCCTGCTCCGAGGTCATCAGGAGCGCCAGATCGTCGGCGTTCGCCACGATCAGCGCATGCCAGGCCCGCAAAATCGCGCTGCGCTCTTTCGCCGTCAGCGCACGCCAGGCCGGCCAGGCGGCCGCGGCCGCGGCGATGGCGCGGCGCGTTTCGGCCGCCCCCATGTCGGGCGCCTCGGCCAGCATTGCGCCGCTGGCCGGATCGCGAATCGCGACCGTCGCGCCGTCGTCGGCCTCGCTCCAGGCGCCGTCGATGAAGGCCTGCCGGCGCAGCAGGGTCGGGTCGCGCAAATCCATTTCCATGCCTCCTGTTTCTGCGTTTTTCCGCCGTTTTTTCCGCTTCTTTGCGGCGAGTCTACCGAATTAGGATGACGGGATGCCTCTCTTCATCATCCTCCTCGCCGGATTGGCCCTCCTCGCCGGCTGCACCCATCTCCCGCCACCGTCGCCGCGGGCGCCGGCGGTCAGTCCCGCTCCGGCCTACACGCGGGCCGTCGATCCGCGCGCCCACGAGGTCGTCATGTTCTCGCTCGGCCTCATGGATACCGGCTACGCCTTCGGCGGCAAGAACCCGGAGGCCGGGCTCGATTGCAGCGGCATGGTCAGCTTCGTCTTCGAGAAGGCCGCGGGCCTGCGGCTCTCCGGCTCGGCGGCCGACATCGCGCGCCACGGCCGCCCGGTGGATGCCGCCGCGTTACGCCCCGGCGATCTGGTGTTCTTCAACACGCGCAACCGCCCGCGCTCGCACGTCGGCATCTATATCGGCAACGGCCGCTTCATCCACGCACCCAACAGCAACGGCCGCGTGCGCACCGACAGCCTCGCCTCCGGCTGGTACGCCGCGCGCTTCGAGGAAGCGCGCACTTACTTCGACTGAAGCGCAAAAAGTCGACGCTGGCGAGACGACGGGCCTACTCGACCGCGCACTCGCTGGCGCCGCCGCGCCCGATGCCGGCGCCGCTGCCGCGGTTGCTGGCGATCGAACCCGGCATGGTCACGCGCAGGCCGCGCTCTGGCGGAACGAGTTCGGGCGGCAGGTTGGCGGCCGGCACGAAGGCGAATTGCCC
>Ga0209207_1000336_pt1 | contig 30799 bp, 28 predicted proteins | sample SaghotsprinmetaG_FD_184140 | JGI IMG/M metagenome (GOLD analysis project Ga0209207, IMG submission 184140) | Hot spring microbial communities from South Africa to study Microbial Dark Matter (Phase II) - Sagole hot spring metaG (SPAdes) (version 3) | ecosystem: Environmental > Aquatic > Thermal...
GTACTGGGCTGGTCGTTTCGGGGGCATCGCACCCCACTCAACTACCGCTCCTATCCCTCCCCCACCTGCTACGCGAGGATGGGGGTTTCTCGGAGGTTTTTTGATGAAAGAGCTTTTAATTCACTGGTTTCATCAGGTACAGGCACTTCGCTACACGCGGCGTACGGATGAAAGCCTGAATTCGCTGGTGCAGCAGCTTTATAGTGAATCCCACATCAATATTCCCTATTTAGTGCTCATTATTAGCTCCTGCGCGATCGCCACCTTTGGGTTATTGGCCAATAGCGCTGCCGTGATTATTGGTGCCATGGTCATTGCGCCCTTAATGTTACCCATTCGCGGTTTAGCCTTAGCCGCGTTAATTGGCGACATTAAAATGTTTCGCGAAGCAACCCTTGCCCTCACCGTGGGGAGCGTGATGGCCATTGCCATGTCATGGCTGATTGGGGTGGCTGTAGGCCTAGAGGTCTATGGCAGTGAAATCATGGCGCGATCGCAACCGAATTTACTGGACTTGGGGATTGCCGTTGCCGCCGGAGCCGTTAGTGCTTATGCCATTGCCGAGCCACGAGTTTCTAACACCTTGGCGGGTACAGCCATTGCCGTGGCACTGATGCCCCCCGTTTGTACCATTGGTTTGGGACTAGCCCAACTCAACACTAGCTTGAGCGTAGGCGCGACCCTCCTGTACCTCACGAACCTCCTAGGCATTACCCTTGCCTGCATGGTCGTTTTTGTCCTGATTGGCTATATCCCCTTACATCAAGGGCGGCGCGCCCTCACTATTGCCTTTGCCTTGACGGGGCTATTAGTGATTCCGCTGGCGGTGAGTTTTAGTCGTCTAGTGGAGCAAGCTCGTCTGCAACAGCAAGTCCGCCAAGCCCTACTTCGGGGCACTGTTACCTTTCAAAGGATTGATTTATTGGGCATGGAAACTAGTTGGGTGAGTAACCCTCCCGTGGTGCGGCTGAATGTGCGGGCGCGGGAACCTGTGACCCCGCGGCAAGTGGAACTGCTCGAGGCCTTCATTAGTGAGCGGATGAGTCGTCCCTTTAAGTTGGTGTTGCAGGTCTCTAACATCGAGGAAGTAACCGCGGAAGAGCCACCCGCGGAATAGTGCCCAAGTGTCACTCGCCGGTAATGGCCAAGGGGGCAACCCAGACCTCCGGACACATACCATAGGGGGTAAACTCTGGGACGGGGGCAAGGTAAAGAATCTGCTGGAGCAGGCTACGAATATCCCCCGCCACCGTGGCCGACTCAATACTGATGGCTTCGCCACGCCGTAGTAGCCAGCCATCAAAGGGCAGGGAAAAAGAACCTTGAAGCGCTTTTACGCCCGCGTGCAAGGCATGGAGTTCATCAATCCAGACCACGCCATCGGCGCGATCGCGCTGGTACTGCGCTTGGGGTGCCTGACCGGGCTGCACGTCGTAAAAATGACCACTGACGGTCACTTTGGCTCCGAGGTTGGCATGACCTGTGGGTTGGCAGTGAAAGCGCTGGGCGGTACCGGCACTATGGTATAGACCAGTGAGGCGGCCCGCCTCAATTAACGGAGTGCGCCGGGTGGGGGTACCTTCGCCATCAAAGAGAGGTTGCCCAATGTTTTGGGGATGGCGGGCATCATCGTAAATGGTTAATAGGGGACTCGCGATCGCCTGCTGCAGCGACTCAGGGGTGGATAAACTTTGGCGATCCAGAATGTTCTGGGCATTAAAGAGGTTAGAAAAGGCACTGAGCAGGCTTAAAAACGCTTCGGGGGAAAACACCACAGGATAGTACCCAGAAGCAATGGGTTCATAGGCAAGGTGGCGAATGGTTTTATCTGCGACTTCCTCAATGCAACCGGCAATATCTAGCTCTTCTAGATTAGGGCTCAAACGGATAGCGCCTGCGCTGCGGGGTTTACGACCTACTTCCTCGGTTTTACTGTAAAGGTACAGCGTCGTCGTGGTACTGGTTTGCTGACGGGCCGCCCCCTCACTGTTGAGGTAAAACCGCTCCGTGCGGCGCTGACTGAGGCCGTTGTAGGGCACACTCACAATGGCCGGATGGCGGCCTAGTAGCTCCCGCTCAGCGGCAATGAGTTGATCCAACAGGGTTTTGGCCGGAGCAAGGGGAGCATCTGCGGTTGGGGAAAGAGGCGTCAGGGGGGCTGTGGCTAGGGGACTGAAGTCGGGGATATACTCATCAACCCCAAATTCACTGGCCTCAAGCGCCGTGCCCAGTGCCTGTTCGAGTCCTTGATCGTCCAGTTGGGTGGTACTGGTAACCCCTAAGCGCCCAGCGGCATTCCAGACCCGCACCGTAATGCCCGAACGCTGGGAGGCTTTCACCTGCTTCGGCTCCCCCTGCTGGACCTGGACACTGACTTCATCGACGTGGGCACCCCCGAGGTCAAATTTGCGAATGCCTAAACGGCGGGCGATCGCCAGCGTGCGTTGCTGTAACGTCAAGTCGGGGGTGAGAGTAACAGTCATGGCTATCTGTGGGAGGCTAACTATGAAGTTATTTTAAGTTATTTTACAACGCCTCTAGGGTTGGGTATTGAGTGCTTTTTCAATGGCAAAGGCAACTGCCGCAAGAGGCGCAGCAGGTCATCAATTTTGGTTGCGGGAATTAAATGGGACGCATTGTGTTTCTTTTGAAAACAGGCCAAGGCAGCCTCGAGATCACCCTCCGCGCCAATCCAGTGCCAAAATTGGGGAAAGGCGGTTTCAATCTCCGCCAAATCAATGGTCATAGTGTGGGTTTTATCCCGCAGAAATAACTCAATGTTGCTGTTGACGGTATCGCAATAGTCTAGGCAAACCGCCATCGGATCGGCATTCGCCGGCAGGTTCAAGAGAATTCCCTCGCGGTAGGCTTTCATGATCCAAATGCCGTAGCGTTCGCGGTAGCTGCGCGCCACACTGGCATTATCCCGCTTCAGGTGGACGTAGAAGGCGCGATCCCCATAGGTGCGATCGAGGCGACCCAGAAACCACGACAGGCGATTGTCCACTTCGATGTGCTGATCTGGATAGGCTAGGCGATCGCTCCCCAACAAAAACGTGCGGGACTCGTGAGCACTCGTGAAGTTAGTCATGTGGCCACAGGCCTTGGCAAAGGTCACAGAGCCGCAACGGCCGGTACACAGCACAAACACATTCATGACAACCTCCTAGCCCCAGAGAGCGCAACTACAGCTATTTTCTTTACTCAAGCACAATTTAGAACGCCTGCCCCTAAGGAGAGCAAAACTGCGGCGGATCTGGGTAGTGTTGCTAGGGTTATCATCAAAGGATATGTTGAAAAACAACGGACTCGATCCCACTCCCTAAAGGGATAAACGTCAGAGGGTGTGCTGTAGGGTACCGCTGAGGGAGAAAACAACCGTGCCGAAACACCTAATTATTGCATCGATGATGGCTTACAGCGGTAAGTCAGCCACTATTTTGGGCTTAGCTAAGCTCCTGCGCGATCGCCAACTGAAGGTGGGCTATGGCAAGCCCCTCGGCACCTGTCAACCCAATGCCGAAACGGAAGAGACGGAAGCAGATGTGTGGTTTGTGCAGCATACCCTCAACCTCCCCACCGTTCGCCCCACGCTTTTGACCTTGACTCCGGAGACTATCTTGGCGCGCCTGACGGGGCAAGATCAAACGAATTATCAACAGGCCTTAGCGGCGTACCAAACCGATAATGGCGAAGACATCGTGCTCTTGGAAGGGCCGGCCACCCTAGCAGAGGGGCGGCTGTTTGATCTGGGGCTAGGAGAAATGGCTCAGGCTCTTGATGCGCCCATTCTGTTGGTGGTGCGGTACGAGTCTCCCTTGGTAGTGGAGTCAATTCTGTTGGCCAAGTCGGAACTGGGCGATCGCCTGCTGGGGGTCATTATCAATGATATTCCCGATGCTGAGCACGAACCCCTTGCGGCCATTCGGCAGTACCTTGAAGCACGGGAGGTGCCGGTGTTTGGGTTGCTCCCCCGCAGTCAGTTACTCCGCAGTGTTAGTGTCCATGAACTGGTGCGGCAGTTGGGCGCGGAGGTGCTGTGTCGGCCCAATCGCCTCGATCTGCTGGTGGAAGAGCTAACCATTGGCGCGATGAATGTCAGTGCTGCCCTAAAATATTTCCGCAAGGGGAATAATATGGCGGTGATTACGGGGGGCGATCGCACCGATATTCAGTGGGCGGCGCTGGAAACCTCGACCCATTGCCTAATTCTTACGGGTCATCTGCCACCCTCTCCAGCGATTCTGGCACGGGCGGAGGAGTTGGAAATTCCCATTCTCTCGGTGGACCTAGATACCCTCACGGCAGTGGAAATTGTGGATCGGGCCTTTGGGCAGGTGCGGCTGCACGAAGTAGCCAAAGTCAAGTGCGTTGAGCAACTGATGCAAGAGCACGTAGATAGCGATCGCCTCCTGAGCCACCTAGGGCTGATCCCGGTTGGCACCTGAAGCGGAGCGATCCGGCTTGAGCAGCGTAGCCGCAAGGAGAATACCCATTACCCCTAAGCCAGCCATCACGTAAAACACCGCTGTATAACTACCCAAGCGATCCCGCAGTTGACCGCTGACCAACGTACCCAGCAGCGCCCCCACCCCGTAGGCGGTAAACACGAGGCCATAGTTCTTGGCGTAGTCTGCCGGGTTAAAAAAGCGCAGCGTAAACGTTGGTGCCATGGCCAGCCAGCCCCCTAGGCAAAACCACAGCAGCGCAAAGGCAACCCGAAAGAGCCATTGATCCCCACTTTGGGCATGGGTCATCAGCAGGGCCGCCACCAAGGTACAGCTAAAGATCGCCATGGCCACATGGCTAGGGCGGCAGCGATCCCCTAACCACCCCATTAAGGGGCGACTCAGGCCATTAAAGACCGCAAAGAGAGAGACACTTGCCGCTGCTGCCGTTGGCGTTAGACCAATCACCTCCTGCGCCACCGCCCCAGAGATACCAATGCTACTCAGGCCAATAAAGCTGCCTAGGGCGTAGCAACTCCACAACCCATAAAAAGAGCGACTTCTGAGCAACCGTGGCGGGTAGGACACCGGAGCCACTGTGCGTTGCCTTGGTGCAACCACCCCTTGCCATGCCACTGGTGGAAACCGCATCCAGAGGGCACCCGTGGCAATAATGAGACCAAAGGCCACACCAAGAATTTGCAGCGTCGTGCGGACACTCAACGCCTCGATCAAGCGATTGGCCAAGGGAGCAGTAATCAACGGAGACAAACCAAAGCCAACAATGGTTGCCCCCACCGCCAACCCTTTGCGATCTGGAAACCACGCCGCCACCACCGCCATCGGTACGCCATAGACCATCCCTACCCCCGTACCCACCACCACGCCATAGCTGAGGGTCAATGCCAGTGCGGAGTTGGCCACACTCGCCCCCAAATAGCCAGCAGTTACCAAGATGCCACCGATGACCGTCACAGCACGACTCCCCCAGCGCCGTAAGTAATAGCCCGTAATGGGCATGAGGGTGGCGTAAAACACTAGAGCCGTAGCGTAGGGCAATAAACTGCTGGTGGCATTCAGTTGCAGTTCATGGGCAAGGGGCGTACGGAACACACTCCAACTGTAAACCGTACCCAAGCACAGCAGGAGCACCATTCCAACGGGAATCAGTAGCCAGCGACCCCGCTGCGCCCGCAGGCCAAAAAGCGTTACCGTGAAACCCTCAACAGACATGGGTGCCTCTAATTTTAACTCAAGTGGGGTTGGTCTGGCGACGGCGACGGCACCGCTCAGAGCAGTACTTGACCTCGTCCCAGCAGTCCGCCCATTTTTTGCGCCACTGAAAGGGGCGACCACACACAGGGCACACTTTGGTGGGCAAGTCAGCTTTGCGGCGTTGCTTGGCCATCATTACCAGCGTCTAGCTAACCACTGCCTCCGCTGGCAGAACACATTCAGCCAACTGTGCCAGCAAAGTAGGATGATCAAGGTTCTGGCCAATTAGAACCAGTTGATTTTTGGGGGTGCCTTTCCAGTCTTCGTCATCTAGGCTAAAGCGTTTGCCGCTAAGGTGAAAGATGTGACGGCGTGGGCTTTCCTTAAACCAAAGAATGCCCTTGGCGCGAAAGACCGACTCCGGCAGTTGGTGATCGAGAAAATACTGAAACTTACGTAATTCAAAGGGGCGATCGCTCTGGAAGGAGACGGAGGTAAAGCCATCTTCCTCCAGATGATTCGAGTGAGAGTGGCCGTGGTGATGATGATCATGATCGGGATGATCGCAGTGCTCATCACACGCGTGCTCGGAATGGTCGTGATCGTGGCTGGCTGGCTCTGGCTGAAAGTAGCGATCGCTCTGGAACAGGCCTACACTGAGGATCAGGGGCAGAGGCACTTGAGCCTTGACGGTACGGATAAGGCGCGCCCCTTCCCGCATCTCGCGAATTCGGGCTTCCAACTGATTCAGGCGTTCCTCACTTACCAAGTCGGCCTTGTTGAGGAGGATAATATCCCCGTAGGCAATTTGGCTTTGAGCCGCACTGCTATTAAACAGATCAAGGCTAAAGTTTTCAGCATCCACCACCGTAATAATGGAGTCGAGCCGGGTAAGGTCGCGCAGATCGGTGCCCAAAAATGTCAGGGCAACTGGCAGCGGATCCGCCAACCCGGTGGTTTCCACCACCAGATAGTCCACTTTGTCCTGCCGCTCTAGGACGCGATAGACGGCATTAATGAGGTCGTTGTTGATGGTGCAGCACACACAGCCATTATTGAGCTCCACCATGCCATCGTCGCTGGCCACCAGTAGCTCGTTGTCAATGCCAATTTCACCAAACTCATTCACGAGGACAGCGGTCTTTAAGCCCTCCTGATTGGTGAGGATATGGTTTAAGAGGGTAGTTTTGCCACTGCCCAAAAAGCCGGTAATGATGGTCACGGGCAAACCGTGCTTAAGAGCCTCCATCGTTGCGGCAGCGGTCAGGGTTGGCACAGACATAGGCCTCCTTAGGCAATCTATAGGCGAATGGGAATCATCTTCACGATTATAGCGAGCAATCTCCGCCAAGTGCGTCAGCCCCAAGGCGTAGCGCTGAGTCGAGGCCACGGCAACCTTGCGAGCATTTGCCGATAATTTTACTCTTTGAAGAGATAAGCCAAATCCTCAGTTTCAGAGGCGGTCGGTTCCGCCGCCTCGGGATAGAACACCAACTCTAGCTTAACCGTGCCTTTTTGCCAGCCCATCTTATCCATTAAAATGACAGAGGCAGAGCAATCTTTGGCCAGATGATTAGCAAGCTTAGACTCTCTGCTCATATGGTTTATTAGTTGTTGTGCATAAGCAATATCATTAGAGCGATAATTAGTGACATTAGCAGAGTGGTAATCTTCTGCAGAAGTACCATTCTGTGTAAAGAGAATCACTTCGTCAGAAGCCAATATACGGGGATCAGTGCCACTGGTCATATTCTGGTTCTTTTTCCTGTTCTTTGCACTCTTCAAGCTGCTGTTCTTGGTGGGTCAAAATTGTGCAGTCGGATCTGGCATAGCTAACACAAAGCAGGACAAATCCTGCCTCCATTTGATCATCGTCAAGGAAGGATTGATCCGACTGATCCACCTCGCCTTCTAGGAGTTTACCTGTACAGGTAGCACAGGCACCTGCCCGACAGGAAAAGGGTAAGTCGATACCGCACTCTTCAGCAACATCGAGGATATATTCATTTTCAGAAACTTGAATTGCAGTTCGGTGGCCATCCGGAGCCACCAAGGTTACGGTGTAACTACCTGTCTTTGCTCCTGTATTTATTGGAGTGAAGGGTTGCGGCAAGGGAACGAACGTAAGGCTGTTCGCGTTTGTCGGCGTTGCGTCAGGCTCAAAGACCAATTCTAACCGTAGGCGTAAGGAGCCTTTTTGCCAACCCGCGGTTTGGGGGGACATCATTTGGCACTGAATCCCTGTATTAAGCAGCGCCTGAACAAGGGTATGGGTTAGGGGCAGTTTTTGCAAATCAGCGGCGCAGGCAACTGTTCCCAATTCCTGCTGCCACAGTCTCTGTAGGGGATCATCCGTAACGCGAAAGACCACATCATTGCCGTTGTTTAAGGAATTATCCATGGTTAGGGTTCCCCCTAAGGTAAGGTGATCAAGGGTAATTTTTGGCGATCGCGCCCCTGTTGCTCAAGGCAAGCGTTAATACTGGCCACAGCTTCGTTGTACATTGTAATTTTTGCCTCTAGTTCCTTGAGTTTTTGGGCATTGCGCTCAATGCTCTCTGCGGCTTCTTTTTCTAGGGTTTTTCCAAGGTGCTCCCGTGCCTGTTGCTGTTGCTGGAGAATCTCTTGGCTGTGGCGCTTAGCCACCGTGAGTAAGGGTTCGGTAATGGCGGTGGCGATCGCAGCACGGTAGGTCACCTCAATGGTCTTCTTGATTTTGTGAACAAAGTCCATTTTTAACAATTCCCGCAATTCTGCTTCCGCCTCAAACATACTGGAGGCATCAAAGGTATTACAGGCTTTGCGGATGACATCCCACAGCTTAGTCACTCCTTGGGAACTGTGGTAAAAATCTTCGCGCTCCCGCACGTAGCGATCGCACTCAATCCGTGCCACTGTTGTAATACTAATCACAACTTCTTCTTCTAACTTACTGAGCATTTGATCAATGCCGCTATCGTTACCCAGTAACCGAAAAAGTTCCCGATAATAGGGTTGCTGACAAACTTCGCGCTTGAGTTGCTTAAAGAGGTTATGAATTAACTCTTGGGATGACTCAACCAATGTTTTCTTGAGGCCATTGGCAAGGTAGTAAAATGCCTCAGCGAGGATACCCATCACCGGCACCACCGAATTGGTCGGATGGCTTTCAAGGGCTTGCTGGTAGATCGTGGCCACCGAAAACTGCTTCAGGAGTTGCTCAAGGGAATTGACCAGATTAGCCTTGAGGCGTTTATAGTCCTGTTCCGCTTCTTCCCACTGTCCACCCCTGACACGGTTCAGGAACTGATCCACGTGCTGGTAGAACTCATCCCCTGCCGCCTTAAGTTCGTGGCTGAGGTCAAGGAGTTTGGTTTGCTTGAGAGCTTCAATATCCCGTGGCTGCTCTTGCAAGCGCTTTAGTTCCGGTTGGTAAAGAGTGGCAAGGCTAATACACACATCTTGCAGGTCGCTCACGAGCTGCTCCAGCAGTTGCGGGTATTTTTCCTCCCGCAGGTAACGGCTAATATCACTGCGGAAAATCTCCACCTCACTATCTTTAATCATGTAACGAATGAGGTCGTGGCCATAGCGCTGCAAAATCAGTTCATAGCTCTCAAGGGGAGTTTTGTCAGTGTCTAATTGAATCCGAAACTGACTAGGCAGCTTGTAAGAGAACACACAGTAACGCAAAAATTCGTTAATAAATTTAGGTGCATCGGTGCGCAGTTTGAGTTCACTAATTTCATTGGCAAAAATAGAGTCGAGACCGTAGCGATCGCACTCACCACATTTAAGTAAAAGGCTGCCGTAGAACCCCAACAAGCCGCTGGTACGATAGAGGCGATCGGGCGGTGAAGAAAAGGATTTGGCAATGGTGGTGTTGACTTTTTCCCGTAAATTGGGATCAAACCACGTTTGGTCAACGCGGTTAATCACGTGGAACACGCGATCGCGCAGCCCGGGGTTGGCTTTAATTTTTTCAAGGAGGTCAATTTCTTCTTGAATGATTTCCCCTGAGGTGGCAATTTGATAGACCACAATCACCGCTGAGGCTTCCGGGTCGTTAATGCAACGGTAGGCTAACTCGGCGTGCTCTTTAATGGGTGCGTCAATACCGGGGGTATCAATGAGCACATTCCCTCCGGCTAAGAGGGGGTGGTGGCAGTAGTATTCAATTTTTTTGAGCACGGCACTATTAGCGCCTTGGCGGGCATAGTTCGAGGCTTCCGCAATCGTGCCAAACCCCAGCCCATCCATGGAAAAGGAATTGTTGACGGTCGGGTGAATGCGGTCGGCATTGGCTTGATACCCCTGCAACAGGAGCTTAAGGCCGTTGGCTTCCCGTGCCCGCTGCGATCGCCCCTCTCCCCCTTCTTCTTCAATGACGTTTGTTGCCAATTGAATGGCCTTCTGGACGGAGTTCGCATCGCCAATATCCACTCGCTGGCTAAGCCGCAGGCGATCGCTAATGTCTGCCACCTGCTGTTGAATTTCGCCCTCGGTATAAAACGTCAGCACCGCCCGCTCTTGATCCGGCTCGGCGTAGGCCACCCGACAAATGGTACCGGTGGCGTGGCCTTGGGCACTGTAGAGCAGTTCCCGTTCAAGCAGGGCATTGATCAGCATGGACTTGCCCGCGCTAAACGGTCCGGCAAAGACAATCTCAAACGTGGGTGAAATGGCCTTACGCAGCGACATTTGTACCGGCGTACTATCGAAGGAGCGCAAGTTAGGCTCGGCGTTGACCAATTGCAGGAGGCGATCGCAATCGACTTGCAGGTGGGGGCAGGCGTGCAGGAGGTTGCTCATGGCAGAGCATCACAAATCGTTGTTAGCAACAGCCTAGCACAAGATTTTGGATTCTTTGATGTTGGTCTTGAGTTGGGGGCAATTGATTAGGGATGACTGTACTACAAGCGTTATGTACTAACCTCACAGCCCCTATCATTGCTTGCTTTTTTGCTTGCATTGCACTAAATCTATGTACAATTGTACAATTAAAGTAATGTATGGAAATTGTTGTCGATACCTCTGTCCTGATTGCTGTCATTGTCAATGAGCCAGAAAAAACGCGGCTAGTCCAGTTGACTATCGGCGCTCATCTGGTTGCTCCGGCATCCGTTCACTGGGAAATTGGCAATGCCTTTTCTGCGATGCTGAAGCGAAACCGCATTACACTTGATGAAGCACAGCAAGCCGTATCAGTCTATCACACTATTCCTTTACGTTTGCTCGATATTGATTTAAGACATGCCTTGAACATCGCCGCAAAACTTAACCTGTATGCGTATGATGCCTATCTTCTAAGCTGTGCCATACAGCAAAAAGCGGCATTGCTGACCCTCGATAGTGGACTGCGCCATGCAGCACAACAGGCAAAAGTGAAACTTTTAGAGGTAACCTCATGAAGGAATATACGTATTCAGAAGCACGCCAGCGGTTAGCGGATTTATTGGATGAAGCCCAGCAAGAAGGGACGGTGCGTATCCGGCGCAGAGATGGGCGCGTCTTTGTTCTGCAACCCGCCGAGGTGGAAGACTCACCCCTTAATATTCAAGGGATTCGCCTTAATATCACGACGAAAGAGATCATTGACATCATTCGGGAAGGACGTGAACAGGATTAGAATGCTAGGTTGACATCCAAGTTTAGGTATGGGGTATGGTAGCGGCGATCGCAATCGGCTTGCAGGTGGGGGCAGGCGTGCAGGAGGTTGCTCATGGCAGAGCATCACAAATCGTTGTTAGCAACAGCCTAGCACAAGATTTTGTAGCTTAGCTAAGGCGGCTCGGTTGCACCTGCTGGGCGTAGTTGCGAAAGCGTTCTAAATCTGCTTGTAGCGTACTTTCAACAATGCGTCCTAAAAAGAGCCGATCCATGAGTTGCCCCAGCACCCCCGGAATGGCGTAGGCCACCGAGAGCTTGACCACCGTGCTACCGTGGCGATCGTAAAAGCGAATGGCACCACGATTGGGCAGGCCATCCACCGACTCCCACTGAATTATCTGGTGCTTAATTTGCTTACAAATGCGCGAGAGCCAGCTAAAGTGCCAGTTGCCCGTCGCCAACGTCCAGCGGGACAGTTCGGGATTGTCGGGGGTAATAACCACAGACTCAATCCACTTCATCCAGAGGGGCATTTTTTCGAGGTCTGACCACAGCGCCCACACCAAATCAATATCCGCCGCCACTTCAATTTGCACCGTGTGCTCTAGCCAGTGGGTCATTGGCCGCCTCCTGCCATGATGGCTTGCGCCGCTTGTCGCCCCGACATGGTTGCTCCCTCCATGCTGTCAATGTAGTCCTGCTGGGTATAGCTGCCCGCCAAAAAGAAATTGGGCACCGGTGTTTTTTGGGGGGGGCGATAGGGATCCATGCCGGGAGCTTCGCGGTACAGGGACTGCGCTAGCTTGACGACACTGTACCATGTCATGTTCAGGGTACGGGCGGAGGGAAACAACTCCTGCACCTGCCGCAAAACGTGCTGGGCAATCTCTTCATTGCTGGCTTTAATGAAAGGGTCGCCGGGGGTGAGCACCACCTGTAGCAGCGATCCTTGTCCCTCACGGTAATAGTCTGCTGGGCTGGTGAGGGCTAAATCGGCAAAGCAGGAAAAGTCCGCATCGGCAGTATAAAGCAGATTATCAATACCGGTGGCAGCCACCTGCTTTTGCAGACTGGGGTCTTGCAGTTCGGTAACCCAGCCGTCAAAACGCAGTTGCACTGTGGCGACAGGGACGGCATCCAGCTTAAAGATGTTGTCAAACAGGGGGTGCGATCGCCACGCCTCCGGAATCAGGCGCTGAATGCCGGGGACATCGCAGGCACACAGATACGCATCCGCCGTAACGGTTTCGAGCTCGTCTCCTGCCGGAATCACCAAGCCCTCAACCCGCCAAGTGGCTGGATCGCTACCAGTAAAACGTACCTCTTTAACCCGCCGACGCAGATGGATGTTTGCCCCCCGCGCTTCAATGTAGTTCACGAGGGGCTTGAGCAGGTATTCCGCGGGCGACCCCTTGAGCATATTTAAGCGGGAGGCCTCGGTTTTGGCAGCAAACATCATAAAAATTGTCAGCATACAGCGCGCCGACATCTGCTCAGTATCAATAAACCCCAAGGCGTAGGCAATGGGGTTCCAAAGCCGCTTGAGGCTATTTTCTGAGCCACCGTGCCGCCGGAACCACTCGGCAAAGCTGATGCGATCCAGCGCCCGGATCTGCGCCATGGCTCCTTTATAGTCGAGCAAGCCCCGTACCACCGGACTGGTGCCTAGGGCAATGGCGTTAAAAAATTTATCGGCTAAGGATAACTGACCCGTCGTGAAAAAGGCTTTGAGGCCGTTAAAGGGGGCACCCAAGGGAAAACGAAAATCTAGCTCCCCTACATGGCCGCCACGATTGATGAAGGTGTGGGTGTGGGCTTTGGGCAGCAGGTGGGCGATCGCCCCCACCTTGGTCATTAACTCAAACAGGTTGGCGTAGTTATAAAAAAAGACGTGCAGCCCCATCTCGATATGGTTGCCGTCCGCGTCTTGCCAGCTGCTAACCTTGCCCCCCACAAAAGGGCGCGACTCGTAAATCTCAACGGTGTGGCCTGCATCCACCAAATCCACGGCGGCGGCCAACCCCGCCAAACCCGCACCGACAATAACAACCCGCATCCGTGATTCCAGAAAACTTCACAGATTTTAACATTTTTCGCGAACGGCCATGGCGCAACCATTAAGAAAGTTGGCAGAAGCCCACCACCGCCAAACCCCTGTTCTATGATCAAGGTAATTATTGCCCATAGAATCGCTCACGCTCACGGTATGCTTATGGCTTCGCGTCGCGTTCTTCGATTTCCCCTCTGGCTCTATCTCAACCAGCCCCTGTTTAACGGTCGTTTGGTACTCAACCCAAAGCGGTTTTGGCTAGAATACCGCAATGCTTACCTTGAACGCTGCTGGAAGCAAGAGTACACCTCCAAAGGAGAACCCTCCTGTTAATCGTTCCCGCGGTTCGCTAGAATGGGATAGCTCACTTTCCCGATCAAGATTAGGGGCTTTAGTGGGTATGACGTTGCACTGTCTCGGTCCCGGCTGCTGGAACACAGAACACTATGGTTGCTTCTCCCCCTTCTGCGAATGCGGTTGCTAAGCGCTCTAAAATTGAAACCCTCAAGGAACAGAGTCAGCACCTGCGTGAACCCATTGCCACAGAACTCCTAGAGCCAACAAATCGCTTTAGTGAAGAGGGCGTTCAAATCCTCAAATTTCATGGGTCTTACCAGCAGGACAACCGCGATAACCGCGTCAAAGGGCAGGAAAAAGATTACCAATTTATGTTGCGCACCCGCAGCCCAGCGGGTTACATCCCCCCCCAGCTTTACTTAACGCTCGATCGCTTGGCGGATGAATACGGCAACCATACGCTGCGGGCAACGACCCGCCAAGGGTTTCAGTTACACGGCATTCTCAAGAAAAACCTGAAGGCAACCATTGCTGCCATTATTCGCAGCATGGGATCAACCCTTGGTGCCTGTGGGGATTTGAACCGCAATGTGATGGCACCCCCGGCTCCCTTTCGCGATCGCCCCGAGTACACCTTGGCCTACGAGTACGCCCACCGCATTGCCGACTTGTTAACACCCCAAACCGGTGCTTACTACGAAATTTGGCTCGATGGCGAAAAGGTAATCTCCGGCGAGGAGCACCCTGATGTGAAAGCCGCTCGCCTGCGCAACGGCAACGGCACCATCTTTGCCAACAACGAAGAGCCAATCTACGGTGACCACTACATGCCACGCAAGTTTAAGTGCTGTGTCACCGTTCCGGGCGATAACTCGGTGGATTTATTTTCCCAAGATCTGACACTGGTGGTCATCACCAACAAAAACGGGGAGCTAGAGGGCTTTAACATCTATGCGGGGGGTGGCTTGGGGCGCACCCACAACAAAGAAGAAACCTTTGCCCGTATGGCGGATGAAATTGGCTTTGTGGCGGCAGCCGATGTATATGATGCCGTCAAGGCCATTGTTGCCACCCAGCGGGACTATGGCGATCGCTACAATCGCCGCCATGCGCGGCTCAAGTACCTCATCCACGATTGGGGGGTGGCCAAGTTCAAAGCCAAAGTGGAAGAGTACTTTGGTAAACCACTGGCTCCCTTTCGCCCCCTACCGCCGTGGCAGTATCAGGATTTCTTGGGCTGGCACCCCCAAGGGGATGGCAAGTTCTTTTATGGCCTCTCGATCGCCAACGGGCGCATCCTCGATCAGGGCAACTTCAAACTTAAGGCAGCACTCAAGAAAATCGTCAAGGAGTTTGATCTGCCCCTGCGGGTCACCCCCCACCAAAACCTACTCATCTGCGATGTGCCCGCCAATGCCCGGGATGCCATTCAACTGATTTTGCAGCAGCACGGTATCCGCGATGTCAGCGCCATTGATACCCTAGAGCGCTACAGCATGGCCTGTCCGGCATTACCCACCTGTGGTCTCGCCATTACCGAATCGGAGCGGGCGATTCCGGGGGTGATCGAGCGCATTCGCCGCCTGATGAACAAGGTGGGACTACAAAACGAGCATTTTGTGATTCGGATGACAGGCTGCCCCAACGGTTGTGCTCGCCCTTACCTAGCAGAACTGGGCTTTGTCGGGATTGTGCCGGGCACCTATCAAACATGGTTGGGGGGCAGTCCCCACCAGACGCGCTTGGCGCAGGTGTATATCGAGCGGTTGCCAATTACGGAACTCGAGGCCACCCTTGAGCCGCTGTTGGTCTATTATCGCGATCGCCGTCAAACGGGAGAATCCTTTGGGGACTTTTGCCATCGGGTGGGGTTTGATGCCCTACGGGACTTTGCCGCCCACTATACGCCGCCAGCGACTCATCGTAAACGGTATCGCGTGGATGTCCCCGCCCAGCAGTATCAGCAACTCAAGGCGCTCGCTGCCGCAAAGGGGGTGTCTGTGGCCGCCCTCACCCGCGCTGCCCTTGAGCAGTATCTGGAACAGGCGACCTCAACGTAAAGAGATCCTGTACTTGGCCGGGAACCGACAGCGATCGCGGTAGAGTTAAGGCAAGGGCTGATGACTCACCGCCTAGTTTGCGAGGATTCCCACCATGACCAGTTTGATTCCGCCCGGCTGCCCCACGGTACTCACGGAAGACGATCGCACCGGCACCAGTGTGGAAACGCTCCGCCGCGCCTTTATGGATAACCTCTTCTTTATCCAAGGCCGGTTCTCAGAAGTGGCCACCAAAAACGATCACTACCTTGCCCTCGCCTACACCGTGCGCGATCGCCTCCTGTTGCGCTGGCTCAACTCCGCCAAAACCTATTGGGATCAGGGCAGCCGCACCGTCTGCTACCTATCAGCGGAATTCCTCCTTGGCCCCCACCTCGGCAATAACCTGATTAACTTAGGTCTGTACGATGCCGTAGAGGAAGCGATGCGGCAAACGGGGCTTGACCTAAAAACACTCCTTGATCAAGAAGAAGAACCCGGTCTGGGGAATGGCGGTTTGGGGCGGCTGGCTGCCTGCTACATGGATTCCCTCGCCACCTTAGAAATTCCCGCCATTGGCTATGGTATTCGCTACGAGTACGGCATCTTTGACCAAGAAATTCGCGACGGCTGGCAAGTTGAAATTACCGACAAATGGTTACGCTACGGCAACCCTTGGGAAATTGCCCGACCCGAACTCACCCTGCCCGTCAAATTTGGCGGCTCCACCTATAGCTACACCGACGATCAAGGTCGCTATCGGGTTGTTTGGAACCCCCACCAAGTGGTGCAGGGGGTTGCCTACGATACACCCATTCTGGGCAACAAAGTTAACACCGCTAACCTCCTGCGGCTGTGGCGGGCGGAAGCGGTCGAGTCCTTTGACTTCCAAGCCTTTAATACCGGCGACTACTATGGTGCCGTCAACCAAAAAATTGCCTCGGAAAATATCACTAAGGTACTGTACCCCAACGACGAGCAACTGCAGGGGAAAGAACTGCGCCTGATGCAGCAGTACTTCTTCTGCTCCTGCGCCCTCCAGGATATGATCCGACTGTACCTACAGCACTCTAGCGATTTAACCCAGTTCCATCAGAAGTTTACGGTGCAACTCAACGACACCCACCCCGCCATCTCGGTGGCCGAGTTAATGCGCCTACTGGTGGATGAGCATCTGCTGCCCTGGGACACCGCTTGGGAGATTACCCGCCAAACCTTTGCCTACACCAATCACACGCTGTTGCCGGAAGCCCTAGAAAAATGGCCGCTGCCTCTGTTTGGCTCGCTGCTGCCGCGGCATCTACAAATTATTTACGAAATTAACCAACGCTTCCTCGATCAGGTGCGGCTGACCTATCCGGGGGATCATGGGCGACTGGAGCGCCTCTCGATTATTGACGAAAGTGGCTGCCGCTACGTGCGCATGGCCAACTTAGCCTGTGTGGGCAGTCATGCCATTAACGGAGTGGCCGCCCTCCACTCAGAACTGTTGAAAAAAACCGTACTGCGCGACTTTTACGAACTCAGCCCCGAGAAATTCTCCAATAAAACCAATGGGGTTACCCCGCGCCGCTGGATGGTGCTCAGCAACCCAGGACTGACTCAGCTCATCAGTAGCCGTATTGGCGAAGATTGGATTAAGCACCTAGATCAATTGCGGCAACTTGAACCCTTAGCGGAGGATGCCGGATTTGCCGCAGAATGGCGCGCCGTCAAGCACAAGAATAAAGAACGTCTGGCGGAGCATATTCGGCAGCGGGTGGGCATCAGCGTTGACCCCAGTTCGATTTTTGATATTTTGGTGAAGCGCATCCACGAGTATAAGCGCCAGCACCTCTGTGTACTCAATATCATTACCCTGTATCAGCAAATTAAGGATAATCCCAACCTCGACATTACGCCCCATACGTTTATCTTTGGCGGTAAGGCAGCGCCCGGGTACTACACCGCCAAGCTGATCATTAAGCTGATTAATTCTGTGGCGGAGGTGGTGAACCGCGATCCAGCCGTGGCCGATCGCCTCAAGGTGGTCTTTTTACCGGACTACAACGTCACGCTGGGGCAGCGGGTGTACCCAGCAGCAGATCTCTCGGAACAAATTTCCACCGCGGGCTATGAAGCCTCCGGCACAGGCAACATGAAATTTGCCCTCAATGGTGCCCTTACCATCGGCACGTTCGATGGCGCGAACATAGAAATTCGCGAAGAAGTGGGTGCGGAGAATTTCTTCCTCTTCGGCAATACCGTTGAACAGTTGCAGGAACTATGGCGCAAGGGCTATCGGCCATGGGAGATTGCCAATAATAACCCCATGCTCAAGCGGGTGCTAGACCTAATAAGCTGTGGCCACTTCTCCCACGGTGATACAGAACTGTTTCGTCCCCTTGTTGAGCACCTGTGGCACCAGGATCGCTATTGCCTCTTGGCGGACTACCAAAGCTATGTGGACTGCCAAGCCCACGCCACTCGCCTCTATCAGGATCAACAGCAGTGGAGTAAAATGTCGATCCTGAACGTGGCTCGCATGGGCAAGTTCTCCAGCGATCGCGCCATTCGCGAGTACTGCCAAGAGATTTGGCACGTTGAACCCGTCAAAATTACCTTGCCAGATACTTCCTACATTGCCGAGTAAGATCAGCCCCCGGTCTGCTGTTGGCTAAGATAGAGGCACAACCGCTCCTGAAGGAGTTTGACGGTGGGGCAACTAGTTGGCCAAGTTCTCGGCGATCGCTACGAGTTGGTACAGGAGCTAGGGCACAATCCGGGGCGGCGCACGTATCTTGCCTTAGATCGGCGGCGCTACGAACAGGTCATCCTCAAGTTACTGCTGTTTGGCCTTGACATAACGTGGGATGATTTTAAGCTCTTTGAGCGCGAAGCCGCCGTGCTGCAAGCCCTAGATCATCCTGCAATTCCCCGCTACCTTGACTTTTTTGAGGTAGAGACACCAACCCTGCGCGGTTTTGCCCTCGTGCAAACCTATATTGAGGCCAAGTCCCTTGCCGCTTGGCTCGCCGCTGGACGGGTCTTTAGTGAAGCGGATCTCGAGAGTCTGGCGGATCGCCTGCTGGATATTTTGGTGTATCTGCACGCCCGTCAACCGCCGGTGATCCATCGGGATATTAAGCCCACCAATATTCTCTTGGGCGATCGCTCCGGCCATGACCTAGGCAATGTTTATTTAATTGATTTTGGGGCGGTGCAAACCGTCATTGCAGGGGCAACCCGCACGGTAGTTGGCACCTACGGCTATATGCCGCCGGAGCAGTTTGGCGGCAAAACCGTTCCAGCCACCGATCTCTATGCCCTAGGCATGACCTTAATTTATCTCGCTAGCGGCATCCCGCCGGATCAACTCCCCCAAAAAGACCTACGGGTGGATTTTCAAACTGTTGTCCATCTTAGCCCGCCCCTGATCCGGTGGTTAGAAAAACTCGTGGAACCCTCCTTGGAGGAGCGCTTTAGTTCTGCTAGTGCCGCCCGAGCTGCCCTGCGACGGCTGCAAGAGGCCAGCATCAGCATTCCCGCCACCCTAGAGGAACAGCCCTACGGCAGCCGCTTACGGGTGCAACAGACATCTCAGGGTTTGGTGGTTCAGGTGCCCCCCGTAGGATTCAATATCAGTCTGTTATTCCTCGTTCCCTTTACCGTGGTCTGGAATGGGTTTCTTGTTCTCTGGTACACCTTGGCGATCGCCTCGGGTAACTGGATTATGGCTATTTTTGCCATCGGCCACCTAGCGGTCGGGCTGGGCCTCATCGGTACTGTGCTATACATCCTCTTTGGCAGCCAAGTCCTCACGATTACCCCTCGGGAGGTGCGGTTTCAGCAACATATTTTGGGGCTACGCTGGCAGAAACCCAAAGTACTGCCCGTCTCCGTCATTGAACAGGTGGAAGTGCAACCCAAGGGGTTTTATCGCAACCGCGACGGCGAGCGGGAACAGGTTACGGCGAAGTTGGTGATTCGAGCGGGCACCCAAACCATAGAACTAGAGGAAGTCCAGTCCCACTTAACCTCTCAAGAACTAGAGTGGCTCGGCTACGGTATTGGCCGTTATCTGGCCTGCCGCGTGGTGCAAACGCGCCTGCCGTGAACGTTGGTAGGTGTTATTTATTGGCATGGATTGTGCCCGAACCCAGCTTGGCTTCAAGGGCACGCACGCGCTTCAGCAGTTCGGGTAATTGCTTGACGGCAGCCGAAACCCGCAGGTAGAGACTTTGCTCCATGGCCGGGATACCCCCCATGCGTGCCCGAGCGGGAACCGAGCTACTAATGCCCGATTTGGCAGAGACAATGGCGCGATCGCCAATACTGAGGTGCCCCGCTGCCCCCACTTGCCCGGCTAAAATGACGTGATTACCCACATGGGTGGAACCCGCCAAGCCAACTTGGGCGCAAAGAATTGCATGCTCGCCAATCGTACAGTTGTGCGCCACCATGGTCAGGTTATCAATTTTGCTGCCCGCCCCCACCTTGGTTTCGCCGAGGGTCGCCCGATCAATCGTCGTACCTGCGCCAATTTCAACGTCATCACCGAGCACCACGGTTCCCACTTGGGGAATTTTATAGTGGCGCCCATCCGGTAGCGGCACATAGCCAAAGCCATCTGCCCCTAAAACCACACTGTTTTGTAAAATGACCCGATCGCCCAGTTTGACCCCTTCGCGCAGGGCGCAGTGACTGTGGATGAGGCAGTCAGCCCCCACAACCACGTTATCGTACAGGGTGCAATGACTATGAATTACGGTGCGATCGCCAATACGGACGCGATCGCCAATCACGGTGTAGGCACCAATGCTGACCCCTGCCCCCAGTTCCACCTCCTCGCCAATAATAGCTGTGGGATGAATGCGACCGGATGGCTGCGGTTGCGGATAAAACAACTCAATGCACTGGGCAAAGGCAAGGTAGGGATCCGGCACCCGTAGTAACGGACAGGCCGCCTCTCCCTCAAAATCGGGACGCACAAAGACCGCCGCCGCCGCCGTACGTTGCAGGAGCGCCGTGTATTTCGGGTTGGCTAAAAACGACACATCCGTTGCCGTGGCCGCCTCAAGGGGAGCTACTCCCAACACCGGGCGATCGCGGGCTTCAACAGCCTCTAGGGACGCACCAAACCTTTGGGCTAGCTCGCTAAGCTGCATCCTTCACTCTCCCCGACATCCGCCACTCTCGCTCAGTGTAGCACCTGAGGCGTTAGCGATGAGCACCGTACTGGATGCGTCGATTTGACTGTGGTCAGCCTATCAACAAATTCTTCATGCCCTGCCCCAAAGCCGTTATGTTTGGAGCACGGCAGCGAATCTTGCACAGGGGATTGTTCCTGATCCTACCGATTAGGGTCATAATGGGGGGGGTAACGTTGAGCGATCGCGCCTATGGCAAGAACCCCCTCTGAGTTTGCTGTCCATTTATTCCTTGATGGTGGACACCGCGAAGAAGTGCGATTTCCCTCGATTCAAGACTTTCAGAAGTGGTACAGCAGTGAATTGGTGGCTAAAGCCGATTCTAATGACTTTGTGTCGGTGCCCATTAAAAATATTCAAGGGGAGTACATGGTGGTGCGTCCCTCGAAGGTGTTTGCCATTCGGGTGGAGCCAATTTTTGCCTCGAGTGTGGATCGTTTTGCGTAGGGAACCATGGCAGGCTTGATGGTTGGGTTTTCCCAAACAGTGGTCATGCTGGCCACAGCGGCGATCGCAACGGCAGCAGCAACTCCGGTACTCACCCCCCGCCCCACAGCAGAACTACCACCAACCATTGGCCTAGATACGGCCCTTTGGCAGCAGCAGGGCGATCGCGCCCGGCTCATCGCAGCTATTGACCACAGCCTGCGCTACTTGCGCACCCCCAAGGCACAGCAGGACTACGCCGCCTACACGGCTCCCGGCCAACCCGGCGCCAGTTTGGGGCCCGGATTGCAGCAACGGGTAATTCGTTCCCTCGAGCGGTTTCGCCACTTAGTACACACCAGTCGCTCTGCCGCAGAACTGCAAGCCGCCGTAAAGCGGGAGTTTGTCTTTTATCAATCCATTGGCACCGATGGCCAAGGCCGGGTGGAGTTTACCGGTTACTATGCCCCCACCTATCGCGCCAGCCTCGTCCCCACAAGCGAGTATCGCTATCCTCTCTTTCGCCGCCCCCCCAACTTCAACCAGTGGCCCAAGCCACACCCCACCCGCCTTGAATTGGAAGGAGCGGATGGCCAGCAGTGGCGCAACGGCCCCCTAAAGGGGCTAGAACTCGTGTATTTGCGCGATCGCCTCGAAGCATTCTTAGTCCAAGTGCAAGGCTCCGCAGAGTTGCAACTGCCCAATGGGCGGCGACTCACGGTGGGCTACGCCGGTAAAACCAATCATCCCTACACCAGCATTGGCCAAGAACTGATCAAAGACGGTAAAATCCGCCGCGAAGAATTGACCCTACCACGGCTCATGGCTTACTTTCAGGCCAACCCCAGCGAACTGGATCGCTACTTACCCCGCAACGCCAGCTTTGTCTTTTTTGAGAATACCGAAGGTCGCCCCCCCAGTGGCTGCCTTTCGACCCCCGTCATTCCCGAGCGCTCCATTGCCACGGATAAGTCCCTGATGCCCCCGGGTGCCCTCGCGATCATTGAAACCCAACTTCCGATGCCGGCGGCGGGTCAATGGCAGCAACGCCCCATCAGCCGTTTTGTCTTAGATCAGGATACGGGGAGTGCTATTCGCGGCCCCGGGCGGGTGGATATTTTTATGGGCACCGGCGAGGTGGCCAAGGCACGGGCGGGCTTAATTAACACCCCCGGCCAGTTGTATTATTTATTGCTGCCCTAGGGGATACAGCCGCACCCTCACGAGTTGCTGCAACTGCTGAGCAAGGCGATAGACCTGCTGCTCGTAAAGCTCTAGGGTTAGGGCAGCGGGCAGTTGTTCAATAAAGGCGCGGGATTGGGGCAGGGGTAACCCCGTAATTTTCGTAATCAGATTGCCAATATCTAGGGCGGCATTGGTGTTGCGCGGTGCGTCTAACCACAGTCGCCACGATCGCCGCGGCGCTAGCGATCCCTGTTCAATCCGCCGCAGACCATGAATTGTTGCTAAAATTACGAGGCGATCGCCCACAGTAAGCTGTAGGGTATCACTGGGCAGATATTGCTGCGTTCCTTCGCCGCCAAGAAGTTGTTCGTGACGGTTGTAAAACACGGGCACCACCCCATACCCGTAGGCCACATCGCCAATGAGTTTGCCGACTAACGTATCGGTGGCGGTTACCGTATAATCGGCAATTAAGATGGTTTGCTGCTCAATTTGAAACAACCCCAGCATCGTTTCACCAAAAGCGGCACCAGCAAAGGCTTCCGCCGCAAGGGCATAGGCGCACAATGGCTGGGCGTGGGGCAGCAAATCCTTCAGATCGCTACTGAGAATGGGGTCGTAAATACCGATCACTAAGCCCAAGGGAGAGGGGCGGGTTTCGGTGGCCTGCCGTGCAATCAGGGCAATCTCGAGGTTGAGCATTTCGTCCGCTGTGGTCACCACCATACTTTTAGCGGTGTCCAGATGACTTTTTGCTAAGGAGTCCGTCAGAGATCCCCAAACAGCGGGAACCTGTGGCACTGCCGTGGCCTCTTCTGGCTGCTCCACCAGAATGAGGAGGGGCTGCTGAAACGATTGCAGCAAGCGCACCACCGCCTCACCCATTTTGCTGAGGCCGACCACAATCACATGGTTGGCCGTGGGCAGGGGCGGACGGCGGCGCAAAAAATCAAAGCGAGCCTGTAGCAGTTTTTCCGCCAGCAACCCTAAAACCCCCAAAATAAACAGGAGGCTGACGATCGCAATCAGGATACAGATCAGCAGCAGCCAAGGGGGCACGGGATCCTCCTCTAGGCTGCCAAACACATCGCTAAAGCCCCCCAGCAGTAGAATAAACCCGGCGGTAAAGGCTTTTTGCCAACTGATCCCCGGCACGTTATAGCGCAGCAACAGGGTGGTCAATAGCCACAGGCCACTGCCAATACACAGGCCGCTAAAGATCAGTTGACGGGAGCGATCGCCTTGGATCCACTGCCATGCCTGTCTGAGGTGGGTCGGTAGGCGGCGCAAGCGCTCTAGCCACTGCTGCTCTGCCGATTGAGCCGAAGGGGCAGACGGCTTCAGGCTCTCGACCCGTTCAATCCAAATGGGGCGATCCCCCAATTGCAACAGGCGATCCGGCGACCAATGATAAAAGATGCGGTGGGGGCGGGACGGTTGCAAAAGGGAGGCAGGGGCACCCTCCGACCGGATACTGATCAAGCGCTGGTGCCGTTTGTAAAAGCGGTAGGTGGGGTAGCCATAGAGGGGGTCTGTGGGGGTGCTAATCCGATGCTGGAGCACCCGAAATTGCTCGCCCTCAATCGTAAAGGCCGCCAGAATATCCTCCTCAAGGGCGGCCAAGGCAAAGGCGGGGGCGGGTAGTTCCGTTGGGTTCAAGGCAACAAAGCTGCCCAATTTTTGCTGGAGTAGCGCATTTAAGTTGTCGCGACCGGAGCGCACCACCAAGTGGACGTTAGGGTTCAAGCGCCGCGCCACAATCGCGGTGGCAATATTCGTGGCCTCATCGCTGGTAACCGCCAACAGGGCACGGCACTGGTCAATACCTGCTGTTCGTAGGGCCTCCTCTTGGCGACAGTCGCCGATGGTGAGGGCATTCTCTAATTGCTGCCGCAGATGGGGGATGTCCCACTCAATGGTGGCATCGCGTTCAATGGCGCACACTTCAATGGGCAGGCGATCGCCGCCAAACTGGAGTAAGCTCTGAAGGCAAAACTGCCCCAGACTGCCTAAGCCACACACAATAAACCGATCCGGTGCCACCCTATTCGCGCTGGGGTTCGAGGACGCAGCAGTAGCTGTTGCTGATGACGCGGCCCATCGATGGTGCCAATAGGGAAAAGGCTGCCCGGGGCTTGCCACCCCAATCAGGAGCACGGTAGAACCTGCCCCAAGCCACGTCTGCCAGCAGTGATCTCCCCACGCCTGAATGGCTGCCAGATCTAAGTTTTCTCCCTCAATCCAAAGCCCGAGGTGGCGATCGCCCGCGTCAATGAACCACGTGGCCTGCTCCCCCAGTAGTTGCCGCAGTTGCTGATCAATGATCTGGGGCAGACTGGCCATGGCGCATCTCGGTTAAAAGACCTCGGCTTGGGGATAGAGATTAACGTGGTGCGCCGCCTCACCACAGGTACGGGGGGTTGGAAACACCTTTTCAGGATTGGCCAGCCGCTTGGGATCAAAGGCGGAGCGCACCTGCTGCATCGTCTCTAGATCGGCAGGACTAAACATTTCACGCATAAAGCAGGCCTTGTCGCTGCCAATGCCGTGCTCACCGGAAATACTCCCCCCCAAGCGCACGCACAGCTTGAGAATTTCGCCCCCCAGCGCCTCCACCTCCGCTAGGGCACCCTCCACCGCCTGATCGTACAGAATCAACGGATGCAAGTTGCCATCCCCGGCATGGAACACGTTGGCAATGCGGTAGCCACTGCGCTGGCTCAGTTGCTCAATTTCCTTCAACACCGTCGCCAATTGACTGCGGGGAATCACCCCATCTTGGACAAAATAGTTGGGACTCAGGCGACCCGCCGCCGCAAACGCCGCCTTGCGCCCCTTCCACAGACGCAGGCGATCCTCTGGTTCAGTAGCCACAGTAACGTGACGCGCCCCTTGGGCGTGGCAAATCTGGCTGACCCGCTCTTGCAGAATCGGCACCTCCACATCTAGGCCATCCACTTCCACCAAGAGTACCGCGCCAGCATCGCGGGGATAGCACTGGGTGGCCACTACGTCCTCCACCGCGTTGATGCTGAGGTTGTCCATAATTTCCATACCGGCCGGGATAATGCCCGCACGAATAATGGCCGAAACCGTTTCTCCCGCCGCCTCTATGGTGGTAAAGTCCGCCAAAAGCACCGCGATCGCCTCCGCTTGCTTGAGGATGCGCAGGCGAATTTCCGTGGCAATTCCCAGCGTCCCTTCCGAGCCAACAAACACGCCCGTGAGATCATAGCCCGGCATTTCGGGGACGGCACCGCCCAACTCTACAATGTTGCCATTGGGCAAGACCACCGTCAGCCCCAAGACGTGGTTGGTGGTGACACCGTACTTCAGGCAGTGCACCCCGCCGGAATTTTCCGCCACATTGCCACCAATCGAGCAAATAATCTGACTGGAGGGGTCGGGGGCGTAATAGTAGCCCTGATCCGCAACGGCTTGGGTCACCCACGCATTAATGACCCCGGGTTGTACCACCACCTGCTGATTCGCCAGATCCACCGCTAAGATTTGGTTCATGCGGGAGGTGACAATGAGGATGCCGTCTGCCAAGGGGAGGGCACCGCCCGAAAGACCGGTACCGGAGCCACGGGCCACAAAGGGCACCCGATAGCGATCGCACACCTTGAGGATGGCCGCCACCTGCGCGGTTGCGGTGGGTAGCACCACCAACTTGGGGCGCTGGCGATACATCGCTAAGCCATCGCACTCATAGACCAAGCTTTCCGCCGCATGGGTCACTAGGCCGTTAGCGCCCACAATGGCCTGTAGCTCTTCGGTAATGCGCTGCCAAGGCGTGGTTTGTTCGAGCGTTTTCATTGTTAACTTACAATTTCTGTAGTTCTTCTAGGCGAGCCAGAACTTCCTTACTATGAATGGCCGGGTTCACCTTCACATAGCGCTCCCGTAAGATACCCTCTGGGTCAATAATAAAGCTATGGCGCAGGGAGACAAACCCCAACCACGAGCCGTAGGCCTTACTCACGCGACCATCAGGATCCGAGAGCAAGGGAAAAGTGAGTCCTTCACTGTCGCAAAAGTCCGCGTGGGACTCCACGGAATCGGCGCTCACACCAATGACTTCGGCATTGTGGGCATGAAACTGCTCAATATCCTGCTGGAACCGCTGTGCCTCAAGGGTACAGCCGGAGGTAAAGTCCTTGGGGTAAAAGTAGAGCACCACCCACCTGCCGCGATAGTCTCCTAAGCGAATGGTGTTGCCGCTGGTGTTCGTGGGTAACGCAAAGTCGGGTGCTGGCGCATTGAGGGGCGGCAGTTCTCCCCCCAACGCGATGCTCGGGGCAGACCATCCCCAAAAGATGAGCAGACTGACCAGACAAGAGAGGAAAACGCGCAGAACCATGGGCTAACCGTTAGACTAGCAGTAGCAACACCTAAGAGCACTGTAACCTACCCTTCAGAATTTTTCGAGTTCGGTTCCATGGGCCAGCGTTCCCTCGGTCGCTCACTTCTGTACTGGCTTGGTTGGTTGGCAGGGGCGATCACCCTTGGCATTGTTATCTGTCGGCTGGTGGCGGAAAGTCTGTGGTTCAATCACTTGGGCTACGGTGGGGTGGTCTGGCTGCGGTGGGGCGTACAGGGACTCCTCTTTACGGTTGTGGTTGGCCTCTCTGGGGTGTTCTACCGTTGGCAGCAGCGTTGTGCCCTAGGGCGGCGAACCGTGACCTTAGATGCTTCGCTGACGGCGGCGAGTCGCTACGGGGGCTTACAGCTGGCGGGTCTGTTAACCACGGCGGTTGGGATCATTACCCTCTTGATCGTGGCCACGTACCATATTGGGGCGATTGCTGTGCAGTTATGGCAGCAGCGCAGTGACATTACCATCAATACGCCCTTGCTCCCGCAGCTCAGTGTATGGCGCGTCGCAGACTTGCTGCAACAAATAACCCAACATCCATGGTTACTCCTGCTGAGCAGTGGTGCACTCCTCCTAGGACTATGGGCACCCCTCCTACTGTTTCGTAGCATTAGCGTGATCTTGAGTGTGGCCATGGGAGCGATCGCCCTGATGAGTTGGTCCGCCGTCCTGACCGGCCTGTTTGGGGTCAGCGATCCCCATACGGAACCCCTCTTTCATCACTCCATTAGCTTTTACCTATTCCGGCTGCCGCTGCTCGAACTGCTGCGCCTGTGGCTTGTGAATCTCAGCGTTGTTAGCCTTGGGGGGGTTGCCCTCACCTACCTGCTGGCCAACGAGAGCCTGAGTCACGGTAAATTTCTGGGCTTTGTGCGATCGCAGCGCCGCCATTTACAGGGTCTCAGTGCCTTTGTCTTTGCCACCGTTGCCTTTAGCTTCTGGCTAGAGCGCTACAAATTGCTTTACTCCACCAAGGGTGCCGCCTTTGGGGCAGGTTATACCGATGTCAGCGTGCGGCTGCCCCTCTACGGCTGGTTGTGCGTCTCGGCGCTTGCGGTGGCAGTGCTCCTAGGCTGGTCTGCCATTCGTCGCGGGGGGCGCGGGCAACGGCGTTTAGGTCCTATTGCCCCCGGCTTGTTTAGCTTTACCCTTGGCTATCTGGTGGTCATCCTAATGGCGGATTGGCTGCTGCCCACGGCCATTGAGGCGGCCATTGTCCAGCCCAACCAACTGGAGCGGGAACTGCCCTACATTCAGCGCACCATTACCCACACCCGCGAAGGCTATAACCTAGAAGCCATGCGGGTCGAACCCTTTCAGCCCGAAAATAGTCTCAACGCCGCCGTGATTGCTGCCAATGAGGCCACCACCCGTAATATCCGCATTTGGGATACCCGGCCTCTGTTGGAAACTAACCGCCAACTGCAACAGTTGCGTTCCTACTATCGCTTCCCCGCCGCCTTTTTAGATCGCTATTCCCTCAAACTAACCCAGCAGCAGACCGCCCCCGAAACACGTCAGGTCCTCATTGCCGCCCGCGAAATTGACTACAGCGCCGTGCAGCAGTTTGCCCGCAGTTGGATTAACGAACACCTCATCTTTACCCACGGCTATGGCTTTACCATGAGTCCGGTGAATACCGCCGAGGCCAATGGTTTACCCAAGTATTTTGTGCGCGACATTGGCGAAAATGGTGAACTTCTGACCTTTCCCCCCCAACTGCGCGAGAATTTCCCCTTCTTTTATCCACGGCTGTACTACGGCGAACTCACCAATACCTACATCTTTGCGCCCTCCGATGTGCCGGAGCTAGACTTCCCCCGTGGCACGGATAACGTCTATAACCACTACGATGGCAGCGGTGGTGTGACCATTGCGGCCTGGTGGCGGCGACTTGTCTATGCCGTCTATTTTCGGGATTGGCAACTGTTGCTCACCCCCAACCTACGCCCCGATTCACGGGTGCTGTTTCGGCGCACGATTCAGGATCGAGTACGGGCGATCGCCCCCTTTTTGCGCATTGACAGTGAACCCTACTTGGTCATTGCCGATCCGCGCTCCGAGAGTGACATCAAAGCCAGTCACAATGCCGCTGGGGTCAGTTACCTGTACTGGATTATTGATGCCTATACCCTCAGTCGCCATTATCCCTACGCCGACCCGGGTCAACACGCCTTTAACTACATTCGCAACTCCGTCAAAATTGTCGTCGATGCCTATAACGGCGATGTCACCTTTTACGTGGTTGAACCCGAGGATGTCATTTTGCGGACATGGCAGCGTATCTTTCCCCAGTTATTTCGCCCCATTAGTGCCATGCCCCACCGGCTCTATACCCACATTCGCTATCCCGTGGATATGCTGCAAGTGCAGTCGGAGCAACTGTTGCAGTACCACATGACGGATCCGGTGGTGTTTTACAACCGCGAAGACCTCTGGCAAATTCCCAAGGAAATCTACGGCGAAACCGCCCAACCCATTGCCCCCTACTACCTCATTACCAAACTGCCCATTGGCTATACCGAAGAATTTGTCCTCTTGGTGCCCTTTACCCCCGTGAATCGCCCCAACCTCATTGGCTGGTTGGCTGCCCGCTCCGATGGCCAAAACTACGGCAAACTACTCCTTTACGTCTTTCCAAAGCAGGAACTGGTCTTTGGCCCTGAACAAATGGAAGCCCGCATTAATCAAGATCCCGTCATTTCCCAGCAAATTTCCCTATGGAATCGTCAAGGCTCCCGCTCCGTTCAGGGGAACCTGCTGATTATCCCCATTGAGCGATCGCTCCTGTATGTGGAGCCGATCTACCTTGAAGCCAGCCAAAACAGCCTGCCCACCCTTGCCCGTGTCATTGTCATGGATAACGAGCGGGTGGCGATGGCACCTACCCTTGAGGAAGGCTTGCGGCAACTGTTTCCCCCCGCTAACTAGCCACTGCATCTTTCTTGAGAAACCCGCGCTCTTTCCCCTAGAGATAAGCATCCGGTATGTCATCCATCTGGGCAGCTTTAGCCGCAGGTTATAATGACGCTATCTTGCTTAAATTGTCTGAAATTCACCTTTGACATCCTCCCCTCCCTAAAAGAAGGGGTTTTTCGGAGGTTTTGATGAGCCAGCAGTTAACCCTAGAAATCAGCGATGAAGTTTACGCTGATCTACAGCGTCAGGCTAGTGCAGTAGGCATCTCTATAACAGAGTGGATAGTTGCCGTTCTCAGCCAGCAACGAGCGGTAGCTAGCAGGGCGATGCTGTCTATCGAGCAACAAGAGCTAGCACGGCAGAAGTTTAAGAGTCATGCAGGTGCTATTAGTCTAGGGTACGCAACAGGTATAGACAACGAAGGAATTGATACAGACCTTGCCAACGCTTACGCCGACGATTACTAATGGTAGGGTTCTTTGGTGCTTTTAGATACATCCGGCTTGCTGTGCTACCTGCATCGCGATGAGCCACAGCATGAAAAAGCTGTGCAACTTGTTACTGATTCAACCAGTAGGCTTTTGACTCACAGCCATGTTCTGGCTGAGTTGGTCGCTCTTGCTTTGGTTCGCCGCTTCCCTCGGGCTCAGGTTTTAGAATTTGTAGTTGACTTGGTTAATAACCCAGATATTGAAACGATTTGGGTTGATGAGCAACTGCATCGAGAAGCTATGCAGCTTTTGCTTGTCCGGCAAGACAAAAGGTATTCCTTGTGCGATGCAGTAAGCTTTGTCCTTATGCGCCAGCGGGGGATAACCCATGCATTGACAACAGATCGCCATTTTGAGCAAGAGGGATTTATTAGACTATTACCTCCACTTAGCTAAGACTGCATTAGTGGGCATGGCACAGAATCATTTCAACGATACTTGAGCAACTTGAACAAAATCCGCGCCGCATTCTCCAACCTGCTAACGCGAGGTTGGAGTCAAGGCGCGGCAGTTGTAGCCAAAGTGGAGACTGCAACACTATCGTGGTACAGTAGCTCCGTGCTAAACCAAACG
>Ga0209207_1000338_pt1 | contig 30693 bp, 29 predicted proteins | sample SaghotsprinmetaG_FD_184140 | JGI IMG/M metagenome (GOLD analysis project Ga0209207, IMG submission 184140) | Hot spring microbial communities from South Africa to study Microbial Dark Matter (Phase II) - Sagole hot spring metaG (SPAdes) (version 3) | ecosystem: Environmental > Aquatic > Thermal...
TAAGAAATGTACTGATTGGTTGTCAGACATTGTTGGCTAATTTTGCCGAGATTGACCGGACAACATTAGCTCGGCTTTCATCCCCCACTTCGGAACAAGTGGGGGCTTTCCCGCCTGCATTGGTAAATTACCGTAAATTTACGAATTCAGCCTTGGGCTAGGTTTGTGTACACTGGCACATATACCTCAGCAGGCATCCACGGGCAAACAGTAGGGGTTGTGGGCATGGGACTACTCCAAGTTGAGCACATTCGTGAAACACTGCAAGATGCGTTGTCGGAGCATGCGGTTACCGTTCAGGTCAACCAGTTTCGCAACCAACTGAATATTATCTTGAACAAGCCCCCCGGGACGATCGCCCACTATGCGGCCTTGGTGGATTTGCTCAAATCTCGGTTGGGGCAGTTCCACCTTGAGGGCATTGACCGGATTAAAATTATTGGCCGAATTCAGGGGTCGCCAAAGTCAGACTGGGAGGAGGTCATTGATCTGCGACCCGCAACGGCAGCGGCTGCTCCTGTTTATGCCTCTTCTGCGCCGTGGATGGTGGCGATCGCGGCGGGAACCGTCAGCTTACTGGTGATTTTTAGCTATCACATGGGACAATGGCAGCAGCAGCAGCGTATGCAGCCGTTAATTGGTTCGATGGCCTCGCGCCAAGCCGTTAGCTTAGTGGACTACAAGTGGCATATCGAGGGAGGAGCGCCCTTTTTGGTGGGGGTCTTCAAAAACTACAGTGAGGATCGGTTTCGCCTTGTCCAAGCAGATTTTGAGCTATTTGATAAAAGTGGACAGCGGGTGGGGCAAGTGTCGGTGCAGGTTCATGGCTTAGGCTCTGAGGAAACATGGCACTTCCGCGAACCTGTGGGAAACTTCCAAGCGGTGCGGGCGCGGCTGATTAAGTTGCAGTCGTTTCTCTAGTAGGGGACTATGGCCGACCTGAAAGCCTTAATTTTTGACGTGGATGGTACTCTGGCGGATACCGAGCGGGATGGTCACCGCCTTGCTTTTAACCAAGCCTTTGCGGCGGCAGGGCTTGACTGGGAGTGGGATGTGCCCCTCTACGGTCAACTGCTGGCGGTGGCGGGCGGCAAGGAGCGAATGCACTACTACCTCGATCGCTTTCGTCCCGATTGGCGCCGCCCCCAAAACCTCGAGGCGCTGATTGCCGATCTCCATAAGGCCAAAACCCGCTATTACACCGAACTCCTTGCCCAAGGTGCCATTCCCCTGCGGCCGGGGGTAAAGCGCCTGTTAACGGAAGCACGGAGGGCGGGGCTGCGTTTGGCGATCGCCACCACCACCACCCCGGCCAACGTCACCGCCCTGCTGCAAAATGCCCTTGCTCCCGATGGGGTAGAGTGGTTTGAACTGATTGCGGCGGGGGATATGGTGCCCGCTAAAAAACCGGCACCGGATATTTATGTTTATACTCTTGAGCACATGGGTCTCTCGCCCCAAGAGTGTCTGGCCTTTGAGGATTCGGGCAATGGCATTCAATCGGCCACCGCAAGCCAGTTGGCCACCATTATTACTATTACCGACTACACCAGGGATCACGATTTTCGCGCCGCTGCCCTTGTCCTTGACTGCCTAGGGGAACCCGACTATCCCTTTCAGGTACTACAGGGGGAGGTGGGCTGGACCACCTACGTGGATGTTCCCCTGCTGCGATCGCTCCATCGCCAGTGGACGGCAGCACCGGTCTCGTTCAGACGGTGATTTAGCAGCCGCGGCATTCTAAAGTAAAACTAAGCATTAATTCTAAACACACGTTCATTGCCATGTACACCATTGACTTAATTCTGCGTCATGTGCCGATGCCCGTGAGCATTGAGCGCAAAGAGGCAGCCGCCGCCGAAGCGGTCTATCAAACCATTTGCCAAGCGATGGCCAGCGGTACCCCTACGGTTGTAGAACTCACCTGCGATCGCCAAGTGGGCAAGAAACTCACCGTCTTAACCACAGATATTGTGGCGGTGCAAATAGCCGACAAGGATGCACCTGCCACCGTCAGCAGTCGCGGCGGCTTTTTTGCCCAGTTGGTGCAGTCAGCAAGCTCCTAGGGGCTGCTGCTGAAGACGTTTGCTAAAAAATTAATTTTTCTTTATCAACTGTGATGATTTGTCGCTAGGATACAAAGGATCACAGAGCAGTACGGATGGCCTTGGCCCATTGCCACGGCAGCACAACTCCTTGGGGGAACGTTTAGGGAATCCTCCCCGTCTATAGTTTGGAGTATCTGTGGTGCGTTGTAGCTCCTTGAGGATGTTTTATGGTTACTATGCGGCGTTTCCTTCCGGCAGTTCTGCTGTTAAGTTCCGCGCTTGCCGCACCAGCGCTTGTTCATGCCCAAGTGAACCAAGGGTTTACCTTTACGTGGGGAGAAGGGCCTAGCGGGCGGCAGCAATTGCAGTACCACCTTGAAAACGGTACACCTGGGTTCATGGGCGATCGCTACTGGCTGCGCCTCGGGCAGCAAAAGGTGGCCATTAATCGCATCAACATTACCTACCCCGATTACTACAACGGCATTATTGATGCCAACGGTATTGAAGTCAGAATTGGCGGTAACCGCAGCAATAGCTTTTTCCAGCTTCGCCGCAATCCAGGCCAGCGGATTGAGCTAGCGGAAGTGTCACTCGATCGGGATAATCGGGTGATTGACATTGTGCCAGCGGAAGTGATCCCTGCGGGTACAACTGTGCAAGTAATTCTCAACAATGTGCGCAACCCCAACAATGGCGGCATGTTCTACTTCAATGCCCGCATTGGCTCTCCCGGAGATATTCCCCTGATGCGGTACATCGGTACATGGGTGCTGAGTATTGCCAATAACTAACCCCAGTTGTGTCGCGGCCAATTTGCGAACTGGCCAATTTGGGAACTGGTAAGTGGCGGCTGGCCTTACCGGCGCGATCGCCCTAGGCTAATAGTCAAGATTAGCCATAGCTCACCTTAAGCTCTTCTTGTGTTTAGGAACTGCACTGCCGCAGTTCGCCTTGGTTAGCTCTGTTCACTCCTGTACTGTGTCAATGGTTAGCGTGTCCCGTCCTCCTCGGCCTTACATTTCACCCGTGTTGACCCCGCTGATGTACCGCCTCGCCGGGGATATTGTTCTAAGACGCTACTTTCGTACCATTGAGGTGCAAGGACAACAGCACCTCCCCAGATCGGGACCGGTGATTCTGGCACCCACCCACCGTTCCCGCTGGGATGCCCTCATTGTGCCCTACGTGGCCGGATGGCGGGTGACCGGGCGGAATTTGTACTTTATGGTTTCCCATGATGAAATGCTGGGGCTACAGGGCTGGGTGATTGGTCAATGCGGTGGCTTTGCTGTGAATACCCAAGCGCCAACGGTGAGTGCCCTGCGTACGGGCGTTGAGCTTCTGCAACAGCAACAGGCTCTTGTGGTCTTCCCTGAGGGCAATATCTTCCGAGATGCCCAGATCCACCCCCTTAAACCCGGTCTGGCTCGCCTAGCTTTACAAGCAGCACAGCGGGGCACTGCCGTCAACATTGTGCCAATTCTACTCAGCTACAGTCAGCCCTACCCGCGCTGGGGCAGCCACGCCAAGGTGGTAATCGGTTCCCCCCTAAGCACGCAAAACTATGCCCTTGACCCACCCAAGATCGGGGCACAACGGCTCACGGCAGACTTATTTACGGCGCTGCAACAGCATGAATGCTCCAACCACTTGCTGACGCGAAGTGGTGGTGTCTTGGTGACAAGGCACTAGCCCTTGCGACAGTCGGCATTCTCGCCGAACAGCCAGAACGTTTGCTGGACTGCTCCCCCACGTCGTTTCCGCTACAGGGCTTTTGGTTATTTTTTCGCCTAGAGTCCGACGTGTATCAACCGACTCAGAGGACTGACAGGTTTGGATCACCTTTCATTGAGAGGTCGTGCCTCTGGGTTATTCGGAATCTCTGTTCCGCCCTTTGCCGTACCGCTCAAGATAGAGTAACTGTACCACAAATGCGTTGGCACTTCGTCGCTCACCTTCTCCACTTGCCGCGATGCAGCATTGTCATGGGGTGAATCTTCGCATTGCCTCGCCTTGACTCCAAACTGCTAACGCGAGGTTGGAGAGTGCGGCGGATTTTGTTCAAGAACTCCCCTAATTTTGGTAAGCTAGGGATCGCTGATTACAAACCACCCCATACCTATGGCCACCTCCACAACGTTTGATCTCGATGCCCTGAACCAACAGTTTGAGGGGGCACACCCCCGTGATATTTTGGCATGGGCGGTGGCGGCCATTCCTCAGGGCTTGGTGCAAACCAGTGCCTTTAACGTTGATGATGTCATGATCACGGATCTGCTCTACCGCGATCTGCAACCCAACCCACCCGTGCCCGTGCTCTTTTTGGATACGCTGCATCACTTTCCCGAAACCCTTGAGTTTGTCCAAAAAGCCAAAGAGACCTACCAGCTTGACCTGCGTACCTATAAAATCCCTGATGTTGACAGTCGTGCTGCCTTTGCCGAGCGCTATGGCGATCGCCTCTGGGAGACCAATGTCGAGCAGTTCCACTACCTAACAAAAATTGAACCTCTACAGCGGGGGCTGGCTGAACTCAATACCGTGGCTTGGATTACCGGTCGGCGGCGGGATCAAGCCGTTACCCGTGCCGATATGCCCTACGTGGAGCGAGATAAAGAAGGTCGCCTCAAGATTAACCCCCTAGCGGCCTGGACCCGCAAGCAAACTTGGGCTTACGTTGCCGAGCATCACATGATCTACAACCCGCTTCATGATCGCGGCTATGCCAGCATTGGTGATGAACCCCTGACCACTCCAGTTGGCGAAGGGGAAGACGAGCGTGCTGGGCGCTGGCGGGGGATGGGCAAAACGGAGTGTGGCATCCACATTTAACGCCATTAACGCCATGTACTTTCAGGATGTTATTGCCACCCTGCACCAATTCTGGGCAGAGCAGGGCTGCCTGATTGTCCAGCCTTACGATGTGGAAAAGGGGGCAGGTACCAAAAGCCCCCATACCTTTTTACGGGCGCTAGGGCCAGAGCCGTGGTCTGTGGCGTACGTTGAACCCTGTCGGCGACCGGGCGATGGTCGCTATGGCCAAAATCCTAACCGCTATCAGTACTACTACCAGTACCAAGTTCTGATTAAGCCCTCCCCCGACACTATCCAAGACATCTACCTCGATTCGCTACGGGCGCTGGGCATTCGCCCGGAAGAGCACGACATTCGCTTTGTCGAAGATAACTGGGAAGATGCCGCCGTGGGGGCGTGGGGCGTGGGCTGGGAAGTTTGGCTCGATGGCATGGAAGTAACTCAGTTTACCTACTTCCAGCAGTGCGGTGGCCTCGATTGCCGCCCCGTTTCCATTGAAATTACCTACGGGCTGGAGCGGCTCACGATGTACCTGCAAGAGGTGGATGCCATGGCTGACATCCGCTGGAATGCCACCCTCACCTACGGCGATGTGCACCTGCAAGGGGAAATTGAACAATCGACCTATAACTTTGAAGCCGCGGATCCGGAACGATTATTTACCCTGTTTAGTCTCTACCAGCAGGAGGCAGAGCAGTTACTGGAGAAGCAGTTGGTACTCCCGAGTTTAGACTACGTCCTGAAGTGTTCCCACACCTTTAACCTGTTGGATGCGCGCGGGGTTATCTCCGTGGCAGAGCGCACCCGCTACATTGGCCGGATTCGTAGTTTAGCGCGCCGCGTTGCCCAAGCCTACGTCCACCAACGAGAAGCGTTAGGATTTCCACTGCTGCAACAGACTGCTGCCGCGTAACGGCTCAGGAGACACGCACATGGATTATCGCCTGTTGGCTGCCGTTTTCGGTTTACCATTGCTGGCGGTTGGGGCAACCGAGGTACCCCGCTTTTTAAGTCCGAAGCAGTTTTGGGGGCAGTTGGTGTATCGGGTTCCCCCCGTAGAACCCGCAAACGTGGTAGCCCTAACATTTGATGATGGCCCCTGGGGCGACTCCACCCGTAAGGTACTCAGCATTCTCAAAGAACACGATGTCAAAGCGACCTTTTTCTTGGTGGGAAAGCATTTGCTAATGTACCCGGACCTTACGGCTGAGATTGTGAAGGCGGGACATGCGGTGGGCAACCACAGTTGGAGCCACACGTACCAGCCCGTTGAACCGGCGATTGCCAAACAGGAAATTGAAAATACCTCTGCCCTCATTGCCAAGCAGAGTACCGCCCAAACCCGCTTATTTCGCCCTCCCGGCGGCCACCTAGAAACAGGGTTAGTGGCCTATGCCAAATCTAAAAACTACGCCATCATTATGTGGTCAGTGGATCCCCACGACAGCAAGCCGGAGACCACCGCCGCCGAGATTGTTCAGCGCACCCTCAAAGGCGTGCGACCCGGCAGTATTATTTTGCTCCATGATGGTGGGGGCGATCGCGCCGTGACCCGAGCCGCCTTGCCCACCCTCATCCGTCGCCTTAAGGCGCAGGGCTATCACTTTGTGACGGTGCCGGAACTGCTACAACTGGGCATTGAAGCCCCTTTACCACCGCCGCAACCCACAGTCCCACCGGAACTCATCCCCACAGTGCCACCAGAACCGCCCCTAGAGCCTACGGAGACTCTCCCCAGATGAGGGGCACGAGGCAACTTTGGCAAAGGTTGTCAAAGGCTTGTGCTGGATCTGGGGCATTGAGAATAGGACGACCCACCACCAGATAAGAAGCGCCCACGTCAAAGGCTGCCACTGGCGTAAAGGATCGGGCCTGATCCTGAGTTTCAGAGCCGGCGGGTCGAATGCCCGGACACACCCGCAAAAAATCCTCGCCGAACTGGGATTTTATCTTAGCGGCTTCCTGGGCAGAGCAAATAACGCCCCCTAAGCCCGCTTCATGGGCAAGGCAAGCCATGGAATTAACGTAGGTGGGCAAATTTTGATGAAAACACTGCAATTCCCCCTGCAAAGTGGCGGTATCTATACTCGTGAGCAGCGTCACTCCAAGGAGTTGGGTGGGGCTGTCAGCCAGTGCCTCTTGGGCAGCCTTTAATCCCGCAGAACCGGTGGCCGTATGAATGGTTAAAAAGTCAACCCCAAAGGGGACAATAGCCCGTACGGCTGCCGCCACCGTATTGGGGATATCGTGCAGTTTAAGGTCAAGGAAAATGCGTTTTTCCTCACGCTTCAGCACATCAACGATAGCCGGGCCACTGGCACAAAAAAGCTGCAAGCCGACTTTCCAGAACTGCACCTGCGGTAGCCGTCTGACTGTGGCAACGGCATCCTCAAGGGTAGGCACATCAAGGGCAACAATAATTTTGGCAGCAACGTCACTAACGGACTTAAACATGGGCGGTTACTCAGGAGAGCAAATATCAAGATATATCAAGATCAAGGTATATCAAGGTAGGCGCAGTAACTGCCGCCGCAGCACATCAAGGGCATTCATCGCGCTTAAATGCCGCACCCACTCCCGCCCGCGCTGGGCGCTCAGGCGAAATTCGCGGGTCATGACCGTACCGTTGGGCAAGGCCACGCCAATATACACCAAGCCCACTGGTTTAGTTAGGGTCGCGCCCCCAGGGCCAGCAATTCCGGTAATGCTCACCCCCCAATCACTGCCAAGGCGAGTTTTTACCCCTGTAGCCATCTGAGCCGCCACCGTGGCACTGACGGCACCCTCGCGCTCTAAATCTTCAGCACTCACGTCCAGTAACTGGGTTTTAATGGCATTGGCGTAGGCAATCACGCCGCCGCGAAAGTAGCAAGAGCTACCCGGAATGCGGGTGAGCAATTCCCCAAGACCCCCACCGGTACAGGATTCCGCCACGGCCACCGTTTGCTGGCGCTGCTGCAAGAGTGCGGCCACACAGCCAGCCAACGTATCGTCATCGGCGCCGTAGCAGTCGAGGCCAACAATTTGGCGGATTTCCGCTTCGACCGGCTGAATAAGCTGCTGCGCTTCCGCTTCATTACTGGCGCGCACGGTAATGCGCAGTCGCGCTTCGCCATTCCCCGCATAGGGAGCCACGGTCGGATGGGGGCGGGCAATGTGGGCGGCGACTTTTTCCGCTAAGACCGACTCTGGAATGCCCCAGAAGCGGAGCACGCGGCTGTAAATGACCTCTTTGCCCCAACCCTGAGAGCGCAGAAAGGGTACCGCCGTTTCCTGCCACATGTGCTTCATTTCGGCGGGTACCCCCGGAAAGGTCATGATGATTAGGCCGGTGCGCGGTTGCCAAATCATCCCTGGGGCACTGCCAATTGGGTTGGGTAAAATATCGGCACCCACGGGCAGCAATGCCTGCTTGCGGTTACTGGGGCTAAAGCCGCCACGGTGGGCATACTTTTGCTCTAGGTCAGCAATAATTTCAGGGCGTTCTTCGAGGGGCGCTTGGAAAAAGTCGGCGAGGGTTTCGGTAGTGAGGTCGTCGGGGGTTGGCCCTAACCCACCGGTAAAAATTAACAGGCGGGCGCGATCGCAGGCAATGGCCACTACCCTTTTAATACGCTCGGGGTTATCGCCTACCACCGTTTGGTAGTAGTGGGGGATGCCGAGGCTGGCCAACTGCTGCGCTAAGAACTGGGCATTACTGTTGAGAATTTCACCAAGGAGCAGTTCGGTGCCCACACAAATAATTTCTGCATTCATGGCCTTAAGTGTTCTCGCCAGTGCGCATCCGCTGCCAGACGTACCACGTCGCAAACCCCATTAATAAGGAAGCGCCTACCGCGTAGCCCCAGCCCCCGGGCAAGCCAGCAAGCGCCATGGCCACACTGCCCACCCAAAACGTGAGGCAATAAATAAACAGTACTGTTACCCGCTGGGACAACCCGGCCTTCAGTAGGCGATGGTGAAGATGCCCTTTATCGGGCGCAAAGGGAGACTGCCCCTGACGCAGGCGGTTGACGACGACCGTTGAGGTATCGACAATCGGTACCGCCAAAATCAGCAACGGCAGTAAAATTGCTGCTGCCGTATAGGCCTTTACCAGACCAATCACGCCAATGCCCGCCAAGGTAAAGCCCATAAAGTAGGCTCCCCCATCTCCCATGAAAATTTTTGCCGGGTTAAAGTTGTAGCGCAAAAAGCCAAGGGCACCGCCCGACAACGCGGCAGCAAGCAACCCCGCTTCTGGTTCGCCCAAGAGCATACAGACAAAAAACATTGCGGCAGCAGCAATCCCAGAAACCCCTGCCGCCAAGCCATCCACCCCATCAATAAAGTTAATGGCATTGGCAATGCCCACCAGCCAGAGGGTAGTGAGGGGCAGGCTCAGCCACCCTAGGTCGATAATGCCGAAAAAGGGGACGGTAATAATCCGAATTTTTACCCCCACTGCCCAGATAATCCCTGCCACCACAAATTGGAGAACTAAACGCAGCAGGGCGGGCAGGGTCAGCAGATCATCGGCAAGGCCAATCAGGAAAAAGGCCACACCACCAAGGGTCACGCCCCAGATTTCGTACTCCGCTGGTTGGGGCATCACGCCAAACCCACCGGCATTCCAGACAATGAGTAGGGCCACCAGATTGCCTAAAAAAATTGAAATGCCGCCGAGACGTACCATGGGACGGGTGTGAATTTTGCGCTCGTTGGGGCGATCCACAAACCCGGTCTTGTGCCCCAGTTCGTTGACCACTGGGGTAACCAGTAACACCACGGCAATGGCGGCAATAAAGGCAATCAGGTGGTAAAGCATCCGCTGCGGCTAAACGATGGATACGATTCCCTCTCAGACTAGCACTGGTTGTGGCAATTGCAAGTGGGGATACAACGGAAATGCTGCACAGAGTTCGGCCACCCGCTGACGGCAGCGAGCTTTAACAGCTTCATCCTCAGGCGCATGGAGGCGATCGCCAATGATCTCTGCAATGGTGCTGAACTCTGGTTCTTTCATGCCACGGGTCGTCAGAGCCGGCGAGCCTAAGCGGAGGCCACTGGTGACAAAGGGTGAGGCCGGATCGTAGGGGATCGTGTTTTTATTAGTGGTGATGTTAATTTCGCCCATCAGCCGGTCGGCATCTTTGCCGGTCAGGTTCACCGAACGCAGATCAATCAGCAGCAGGTGATTATCGGTACCACCGGACACGAGCCGCAGTTCCCGTGCCTGCAGCCCCGCCGCCAAGGCTTGAGCATTGCGAATCACCTGGCCAGAATAGGCCTTGAACTCGGGCTTAAGGGCTTCACCAAAGGCCACCGCTTTAGCAGCAATCACGTGCTCGAGCGGCCCCCCCTGAGTCCCCGGAAAAACGGCTTTATCCAGTTTCTTGCCCAGTTCCGGATCGCGGCTGAGAATCAGGCCGCCCCGTGGGCCACGCAAGGTTTTGTGGGTGGTGGTGGTCACGACATCGCAAATGGGGACTGGGTTGGGGTGGTGACCGGTGGCCACTAAACCCGCAATGTGAGCCATATCCGCCAAGAGGTAGGCGCCCACTTCATCGGCAATCTCGCGAAACTCAGCAAACGGAATCAGCCGTGGATAGGCGGAGTAGCCACAAATAATCAGCTTTGGACGATGCTGCCGCGCCAAATCCCGCACCCGATCCATATCTAAGCGCTCGGTCTCGGGATTCACGCCGTAGTGAACCACATTGAACCATTTGCCAGAGACATTCACGGGGGAGCCGTGGGTCAGGTGGCCACCATGGGACAGATCCATCCCCATGATTGTATCCCCGGGGTTTAGCAGGGCTAAAAAGACGGCAAAATTGGCCTGAGCACCGGAGTGGGGTTGAACGTTGGCATGGGCTGCCCCAAATAACTCCTTGGCACGGTCAATGGCGAGTTGTTCCACCTCATCAATAAATTCACAGCCGCCGTAGTACCGCTTGCCGGGTAGCCCTTCGGCATACTTGTTGGTTAAGACGGTGCCCTGAGCCGCCATGACTGCCGCCGAGGTAAAGTTTTCACTGGCAATGAGTTCTAGGTGTTGCTGCTGGCGCTGGACTTCCCGCTGTACCATGGTTGCCACAAGGGGATCGGTTTGAGCCAGCCAGTCGAGTTGTGTCATCGGGTTGTCAGTGTCAAGGGTAAAGAAGAGCTTCTCTATTCTATCCTGCGCCTGCCCGTGACATTATCAAGATCTGCGACCGTTGTTATGGCATGGGCTTGGGCAGAAACCGCCGCACCTTGGCTAAAAAGAATTCAAGTTCCGGCAGCTTTAGGGGGGCAATGGCAAGGCTAAACACCACGAGGCTAACACTACCGGCGATCGCCACCTGGAATACCTGAACCAGCAAGCCGTCACGCCCCCACAGCCATTCTAATCCGTGGAGGGTACCCCACGCCGCCACACCACACAGGCCACTCGCCAGCGCCACCCCCAACAAGGGCGGTAGCAACTGACCCCAGGGTAACCCCTGCAAACGGCGTTGCAAAATCCAGACCAACGCTATCAGCGATACGGTATTGACCCCCACCGTTGCCATGGCCAGCCCAATGGCTCCAAACGCCTTGGTAAAGAAAAAGCAAAACAGGGCGTTAAAGGCCAATCCCCAGAGGGTGACATAAAGGGGAGTACGGCCATCCTCAAGGGCATAAAACACCCGCACAATCACATCCCGCGCCAAGTAAAAGAACATCCCGATGGCATAGACCAGCAGCAGGGCGGCCACTAACTGCGAGGCGGCAAAATCAAAGGCGCGGCGTTCATAGACCACCCGCACCGCTGGCAGCGCTAAGGCAGCCATCATGGCACCGAGGGGCATCATGCTCAAGGCCGTTAGCACCAAGCTCTGACGAATGCGCTCCTTTAGCTCTGACCACTGATCTGGGCGAGCTAAGCGCGAGAAAATGGGCATGTAGGGCACAAGGATCACGTTTGAGAGAATGCCCAAGGGAGTTAAAAACAGCAGTTGGGAATAGCTAAGGGCTGAGGCCGCGCCCACGGGTAGCTGGGAGGCAAAAAAGAGGCTGATATAGACACTAATGAGTAACATGCCGGAGGAGAGGGTCGCTGGCCCCATTAACCGGATCAGTTCACGCACCTCTGGCCGATTGAGATCAAACCGTAGCCGCAGGGTACCCATCCCCGCCTGCCACTGAGCGGGAATTTGAGCCAGCCATTGCAGCACGCCTCCCGCAAGGGTGCCCCACGCTAGGACCGCCGGCCCAACCTGATCGGCAAAAAACCAAATGCCAATAATCACCGTCAGGCTAGACAGCAAGGGGCTAATGGAGGGCAGCCAGTACTGATCTGCAGCATTCAGGGTGCCAAAGCCAATGCCAATCAACCCCGACAGTACAGCTAAGGGAGCCATGATCCGAAACTGCTCCGCCGCAAGGGTTTGAATTTCGGGAGTGGCACCGGGGGCAATCAGTTGCACCAGTGGTTCGGCAAAAAGCATCAGGAGAGCGGTGAGCAGCAGCAGCAGCCCGCCCACAACTGTGGTAATGGTTTCGACTAAGGGGGCGGCCTTTTCTGGCGGTTGCTTGAGTACCACACTGATAATGGAGCTATGGAACGGCCCATTAATGCCGCCAAGGAGCACAAACAAAAAGCCCGGAATTACGTAGGCGTAGCTGTAGGCATCAACGGCGGCTCCAACGCCAAATTCGGCGGCGATCGCCTGTTGGCGCACCAACCCGGCCAATTTGCTCAGGAGAGTGGCAATAGCAACAATGGTTGCAATGCGGGCAAGGGAACGTTGGGGTTTTTCCACGCGCGAAGCCAGCCTTCATAATGAACTCGTGGGCGATCGTAGCAACGAATGCTCCTGCCGCATAGATACAATGGAAAAGCTGTACTTAAATCTATCGGTTGCACCGATGCAATTTATTGACCTTGCCGAAATTCACGTCAAAGCAGGGAAGGGCGGCGATGGTATTGTTGCCTTTCGCCGTGAAAAGTACGTGCCAGCAGGCGGGCCAGCGGGCGGCAATGGCGGCAACGGCGGTTCAGTCATTCTCAAAGCGGTACCCCACCTGCAAACGCTGCTCGACTTTCGCTATGCCCACCGGTTCAAGGCCGAATCGGGTCAGCGGGGCGGCCCTAGTAATCGCACCGGTGCCTGTGGTGCCGACTTGGTGATTGAAGTACCCTGTGGCACCGTTGTCTGGGATGCAGATACCGAGGAGTGCTTGGGCGATTTAACCACCCCCGGTCAAACCCTCCTTGTGGCCAAGGGGGGCAAAGGCGGCCTAGGGAATAAACACTTCCTCAGCAACCAGCAGCGGGCACCCGACTACGCCCTGCCGGGGTTAGAGGGAGAAGAACGTCACCTGCGCTTAGAACTGAAGCTACTGGCGGAAGTGGGCATTATTGGCCTACCCAATGCCGGTAAATCGACCCTGATTTCGGTCCTCTCAGCAGCACGACCGAAAATTGCCGACTATCCCTTTACCACCCTTGTGCCCAATTTAGGGGTAGTGCGCCAGCCCAATGGCGATGGCACCGTTTTTGCTGATATTCCGGGGTTAATTGCGGGTGCCCACCAAGGCACCGGTTTAGGGCATGAGTTCCTCCGCCATATTGAGCGCACACGGCTATTGCTTCACCTGATTGATGCCACCGCCACAGATGTGATTGCGGTTTACGAGACTATCCGTACCGAACTCTTGGCCTACGGCCATGGCTTAGGGGAGCGTCCCCAAATTGTGGCGCTCAATAAAATTGATGCCCTTGAATCGGAGGAAATAGATAGAAAGCAAGCGGCCTTGGCCGCCCATGTGCGTCACCCTGTTTTTGCTATTTCTGCCGCCAGCCGCCAAGGGGTAGAACCGATGCTGCAAGCCGTGTGGGCGCAGCTTAGCCCAGCCCCTCTCAGCCCGATGGCTCCTTGAGCAGGGTTTACGACAACCTGACCATGTTTCGAGCCACCCAGTACCGTTTAGCCCTCTGGTACGTTTGTGTCACCGCTTTACTGCTGGTGATTTTTGCCACGGGGTTCTTTGTTTATGTGCGCGGTACCCTGATCGAACGGATTGATGATACCCTCAGCCATGTGGTGGAGGTCGTTAGCCGCTCTTTGGTAATTGATACGGGGACTGCTGAAGCTATTGATTGGCAAAAAAGTTTGGGCAGCGATCCCCTCACCAGTGCAGCCCTTGAGGAGGATCACATTGATTTGGAGGGGTTCACCCCCGATAAACAGTTGGCCTGGAGTACGTTTGCTGAGCCGCTTAATTTGCCCTTACACCTGAGCCGTACCCCCGAGACAGTACAGGTGGGGGGCGATCGCTGGGTGCGGCAGATGACTGTTGCCTTGGTGGTGGGCGATCGCCTCCTAGGCTATTTGCGCGTCAGCCACCCCTGGTTTGAGGTCAGCCAACCCAGTCAAGCCCTCTTATGGGATTTACTGCTGGGGGCAACGGTAACACTGATCCTTGTCAGTATTAGTGGCTGGTTTCTCTCCCGCTTGGCGATCGCCCCCTTGCAGGAATCCTACGCCTACCTCAAGCAATTTACCGCCGATGCCTCCCACGAACTGCGCAACCCGGTCGCACTCATTCAAACCAACGTACAAGTGGCCCTAGCAAGCGCGGATCCAACCGTCCAGCAGCAACAGCTACAGGTGATAGAGCGCCTCAGTCGCCGCCTCAGCCGCTTAGTGGATGACCTACTGTTTTTAGCCCGCCAAGAAAGCGGCATCGTGCCCCTGAATCCGCAGCCGTGCCACCTCGATGCCCTACTGCTAGCCGTCATTGAGGAACAGGAGCCATTCATCCAGCAAAAAGAAATGAGCCTCCGCCTTGAAATTGCCGATCCCCCCGCCAGCGTCCCAGAGCAACAGGCCTATCTCCTGTGGGGCAACCCCGATCATCTCAGCCGACTGCTGACAAATATTGTTGCCAATGCCGTACAATATACCCCTGAGTGCGGCACCATTCACATTTGCCTAGAACAGCAGGGTAAGCACTACCGCGTGACCATTGCCGATAACGGTGTGGGCATCCCCGCCGCTGAGTTACCCCGCTTATTCGATCGCTTTTATCGGCTGCCGGGCACCACATCCTCCGGCACGGGCCTCGGGTTGGCGATCGCCCAATCGATTGTCCAAGCCCATCGCGGACAGATTCAAGTGGAAAGTGAACCTGGGCAGGGCAGCAAATTTACAATTTTGTTACCCATCGCCACAAAAGACCCCCACATTCAGCCGCAGCATCACTCCTAGAGGGGGCGATACATCCGGTAGTTAATGTGAGGAAAGATATTATCAATGGCCTCCACTTTTTCCAGCCAGCCCGCATCAATTTTTTGCGCCTTAATATCCTCGTAGAGCTTATGGAAACGGGTCAGGTGACTGCGGGTACGCCGCACCGCGTAGGGCACCATCGTTCCCGTGCGCATAATAAAGGCCCAGTCGGAGGATTGCGCCAAGAGTAGCTCACGCGCCGCTTGGTTAAGGGCACGCCAACTCAATTCATCCCATGGCTCCCCTTTCGCCAACTCAATCATTCGCTCTGCCGCTTTGTGCAGGTGGGGATAAATCCACGCATTCGTGTCATTCAGCCAGTACTCATGGAACCCCTTGTAGCCCCAACTCGACTGAGAGGGACGGCAGACCTGTTGGGTGGGGTGCGCCCGCAAGTAATCCGCCAAGTGGGTCATGGCAAACGTATCTTGGTCAAACCAGACCTTCCGAAACAGAAAGTCAAGGAACCATGGCCCCTCGTACCACCAGTGACCGTACAGTTCCGCATCGTAGGGGGACACCACAATGGGCGGGCGCTGCATCAAGTGGTGCAGATAGCGGATCTGGTTTTCGCGGTTAAACATAAAGTTGGCGGCGTGCTCTGCCGCTTTTTCCCGCGCCCAGTAGGGATCGTAAAGTTGCTTCTCCCCTAGCCCTAAGCCCCGTCCGGTAATTTTGTGGTACTTAATGCCCGTATTTTTGCGCTGACCGTTAGGCATGATGTAGGGCTTAATGTACTCGTATTCTGCTTCCCAGCCCAAGTCCTTATAAAATTCGCGATATTCAGCAGCTCCCGGATAGCCCACCTCAGACGACCACACCTGTTGCGACGACTCGTGATCGCGGCCAAAGGCAGCAACCCCGGTTTCCGTAAAAATAGGAGCGTAGGTGCCAAAACGGGGGCGGGGACGGGCATAGAGAATGCCATGACCATCGGTAATAAAGTAGCGTAGCCCCACATCCGCCAACATGCGCTCTAACCCTTCGTAGTAGGCGCACTCCGGCAGCCAAATTCCCTTGGGAGGGCGGCCAAAGGTTTCCTCGTAGTGGTCACAGGCCACCTGTAACTGCGCCCACACCGCTTGGGGATACATTTTCATGAGCGGTAGGTAGCCGTGGGTGGCCCCGCAGGTAATAATTTCCAGATTGTTAGAATCTTGGAACTGCTTGAAGGCCGTCACTAAATCGCGATTATAGCTTTCCCACGTTTGGCGAACGCGGTTAAATTCCTGAGCGTAGTGCTCCGCCAGATAGCGAATGTGGCCATTAAACGTGTTGCGCTCTACCTCTAGTTCCGCCAGTTCCTCTAACTGAGCCAAGTGTTGGTCATAGCGATCTTGGAGGAGGGGATCCCGCAACATCGAGATGAGCGGCGGGGTCATGCTCATGGTGATTTTGAAATCTACACCATCCCGCTTCAGACCCTCAAACATCCACAGTAGGGGAACGTAGGTCTCGGTGATGGCTTCAAAGAGCCATTCTTCCTCTAAAACATAGTCACTCTCAGGATGCCGCACAAAGGGCAGGTGAGCGTGCAAAACCAGTGCTAAATAACCAATTGCCATAGGGAGTTTGCCTACCAATATGCTGGGGGACAACCGCAGGAGATCAAGGGTATCGTTGAAGTTTCCCCCATCTTAGGTCAAATGGATCGTTCTGGAGCGAGATATTTTTAGCCGTTCTTAAGGATTTTTTCCGGCACAACCTCTGCTATGATTAGAGATTGCGATGAATGGGTCGGTGCCCGAGTGGTTAATGGGGGCGGACTGTAAATCCGTTGGCTACGCCTACGCTGGTTCGAATCCAGCCCGGCCCATCTAGGTCTCTCCAAAAGAAGTATTCCTCCCTCTGCTAGGATGAAGTTTTGGATAATCACTAAAGGCCGCACACCATGCTCCTAGACTTGTCGGGAAAACGCGCTCTTGTTACCGGTATTGCCAACAATCGCTCGATTGCTTGGGGCATTGCCCAACAACTCCATGCCGCGGGTGCCGAGTTGGCGGTGACCTACCTGCCGGACGAGCGGGGCAAGTTGAAGCAGAAGGTCGAGGAACTGACTGCCCCCCTTACCCCAAAGCTCTTGTTACCCTTAGATGTGCAGCAACCCCAACAGATTACTGATGCTTTTCAGGCGCTGGAGGCCACTTGGGGAGGGCTTGATATCTTAATTCACTGCTTAGCCTTTGCCCAAAAAGAGGATCTCAGTGGTGAGTTTTCGGCAGTGTCGGTGGAGGGGTTTAACCTTGCCCTAGATATTAGTGCCTATTCTCTGATTGCCCTAAGTCGGGCGGCAAAACCGCTGATGACCGATGGTGGATCAATTGTCACCCTCACCTATTTGGGAGGGGTACGGGTGGTGCCCAACTATAACGTGATGGGTATTGCCAAGGCAGCCTTGGAAATGAATGTGCGCTATCTTGCGGCAGAGTTAGGAGCGCAAGGGGTGCGGGTCAATGGCATTTCGGCAGGGCCAATTCGTACCCTTGCCTCTTCGGCGGTAGGGGGCATTCTCGATATGATTCATCATGTGGAAGCAACGGCTCCTCTGCGGCGGACAGTGACCCAAACGGAAGTGGGCAATACGGCGGCTTTTTTGGCCAGTGATTTGGCCAGCGGCATTACAGGACAGATTCTCTACGTGGATGCGGGCTACTGCATCATGGGCATGTAACTGGGGTTGGTGCGCTAGAGTAGAGTCAACGAGTTATTGATGAGGCGAAGCATGGGTTTACTCGAACGGGTTGGCATGGTCGTGCGCTCTAACCTCAATGCAATTGTCAGTGCGGCTGAAGATCCAGAGAAAATTCTGGAGCAGACTATTATTGACATGAATGAAGATTTGGTGAAACTTCGCCAAGCGGTTGCCCAGGCGATCGCCGCCCAAAAGCGCCTTGAGCAACAATACACCCAAAACCTCCAACAGGCCAAACAATGGGAAGACCGCGCTCGGCTTGCGCTGAGTAAGGGGGACGAAGCACTGGCCATGGAAGCCCTCAACCGCAAAAAAACCGCTACCGATACAGCCACAGCCCTAAAAAAACAAGTGGATCAGATGGGGGCACAGGTCAAAACCCTAAAAGATAACTTGACAGCCCTCGAGAGCAAGATCGCAGAAGCGAAGACCAAAAAAGAAATGCTTAAAGCCCGTGCCCGTGCCGCTAAAGCCTCAGAGCAGATTCATCAGGCGGTGAGCAAGGTGGGCACCTCGAATGCCATGGCGGCCTTTGATCGCATGGAGGACAAAGTCCTGCAAATGGAAGCGCGCTCTCAAGCAATTGCGGAGTTAAGTGGCGACACCCTCGAAAATCAGTTCCAAGCCCTTGAAAGCTCTGCTGGCAGTGATGAAGTGCAATTTGAACTGTTGGAAATGAAGAAGCAACTTGGCTTACTGCCGGATGCCTCCCCCGCCGGAACCTTGCCCCAAGCCACCACTGATGACGTGCAAGTGTCATCTTCACTGCCCCCAGCCACAGCAGAGATTCAAGACACCGCGCCCGGCTCCTCGGTGCAAGATGAAATGGCAGAACTGCGGCGGCTCCTCGATAGCTAATAGTTGGACGCCAGAACGGGACGAACCGGCAAATGGTCAGGAGATTTCAGGCCGCAACGTCACATATGGAGACATATCGCATTGAAGCGAGCTCGAAGCACCGCTGTGCGTGAAGACAGCCGCAATCTTGAGGATTGGGTTCCCAAGGAACTGCGATCGCTTGCGAATCCTCAAACCGCGATCCCGACTATTGCGAAGGATGCCCGTCTGATGAGTCTTATCGACAATGCCGTCCGTTCGCTGCCGACAACACATCGACTGTTCCTTCGAGATGCACGATCTCTCGGAGACCTAGAGCCACAGTCGGTTCATCTCGTTGTGACCTCGCCGCCGTATTGGACGCTTAAGGAATACCGATGCGCGGATGGTCAACTTGGGCACGTTTCGGATTATGAGGCATTCTTAGTCGAGCTTGATCGGGTGTGGCGGCACTGCTTCAATGCCTTGGTACCTGGCGGTCGCCTTATCTGTGTTGTTGGCGATGTGTGTCTCTCTCGTCGCAAGAACGATGGCCGGCATACCGTTGTTCCGCTCCATGCTTCAATTCAAGAACATTGCCGACGCATCGGGTTCGACAACCTTGCACCCATCATCTGGCACAAGATCGCGAACGCCGCCTACGAGGTCGAAAATGGCGGGGCCGGTTTCCTCGGAAAGCCGTACGAGCCTAATGCAGTAATAAAAAACGACATCGAGTTCATTCTCATGGAGAGAAAGCCGGGCGGTTACCGCAAACCTTCGCTTCCGGAACGTATCTTGAGCGTCATCTCCATGGACAACTACCAGCGCTGGTTCCGGCAGATCTGGACCGGACTGGCGGGCGCATCCACGCGAGACCATCCAGCCCCTTATCCAGTGGAACTGGCCGAGCGCCTCATTCGCATGTTCAGCTTCGTCGGTGACACGGTGCTCGATCCCTTCATGGGAACTGGCAGCACGAGCGTGGCAGCGGCGCGTTGCGGTCGGCACAGCATCGGCTGCGAAGTCGATCCGCACTACTTCGATATGGCCGAGCGGAGAATTCGAGAAGCGACAACCAGTCTTTTTTCCGCTGTGGAGATTCAGGTTTACAAGGGGTGGGCGAGGGAAGATGCCGACGAACTGTGAAGATCTTTCGGAAGCGGTGAGGGAAGCTGTCCGTCGCTTCTGGCATACGCGGGAGCGGCAGGCGAAGACCCAAGGGACAAAGTCGGGAGATCGAGACCGTGGTGCCAGAAGTGCGGTGACCGGTGGTGCTCACCTCAACGGGTTCGCTGACTTGATCCGAACACTCATCGTGGAGGCGGGCATCAGCGACACTGATGTCCATCGCCGTACCCGTGTGGAGTTACCGGGGTACTACCGTGCCGAGAAGAAATGGGACCTCGTGGTGGTAGTTGACAGCCGTCTCTTCGCCACCATCGAGTTCAAAGCTCAGGTCGGTCCATCGTTCGGTAACAACTACAACAATCGCACGGAAGAGGCGCTCGGGAACGCAATGGACTATTGGGCCGCCTACCGCGAAGGAGCCTTTCGAGGATCGCCTAAGCCTTGGCTGGGCTATTTGATGCTCTTGGAGGATGCGCCCAGTTCTACGCGACCGGTGTCAGTAGCGGAATCCCATTTCCCCGTGTTCAAGGAGTTCCGAGATGCCTCGTATGCCAAGCGGTATGAGATTCTCTTGACAAAGATGGTTCGCGAGCGGCTGTATGACGCGGCGTGCCTCATTCTGTCGCCAGCCGATGCAGGCCGAAGCGGAGAGTTCTCGGAACCATGTGGCGAGTTAACGTTTGCGAACTTTGCGGAAAGCCTTATCGCTCGCGCCATCGCGTATTCGAGAACACACAAATGAACCACTTGGGCAGAGAACCATATAACTAGAAGAACCATCTGATGCTTGCTCTGCACCGCCTATCCGGCCTGCCGAAGACAAGTATAGTATCAATCGCGCGCGGGCCTGTTGTTCAGGATTTTGATTGGGGTCAGGCATAGACAGTCTTAGGCACCTAGACAATCCCTGCTGCAATTTTGACATTCATGGGCAAATTGCGGAGAGTATGCTCAGCATCTTCGCGTTCTTTAATTGCCAGCAACAAGAAAAATCGATTCCTATCACTTAACCTTTGAGCAAATGAATTACTGAGGGTGGCTAATGGCAGAGACTTGAAATAGTCCACCCGCTGCCGAATGGGGGCTTCTTGCTGCCGCAGTCGTTGCTGCCGTTGCTCATCGGCACGGTTTTTGGCTGCCGTTGTTGCCTTGTTGTTGCCTTTTTGATCTCGGAAATGACCGCATAGGTAATGCTGTCAACAGTCTTCGCCTTCAGCACTGACAGCAAAAGGATGCCGCAGAGGATGAACCAGCCAATACTAGGGAACATAAAAATGCCTCCCAAAGCAAGTCCGGCCAGCCTCGGTAAGCTCAGAATAATAAGGAATACAGCAATAAGACTTTTAGTAGTAAAGTCTAGTTTCTCAAGATCATCCCTTGTGAGGCCATGGCGAATCAGTTTCTGTTGTTGTTGATCATGAATGTGCTCAAGTTTTTGCTGATACTGTTGCTCAATGGCTTCGCGCTCTGCCTCCAGTTCACTGCGAATGGCCTCCATACGGGCAGGATCAAAAATTGATTGTGGCGAGGCATCTGCGGCATCCTTTGGTGGTGTGTAAGAATCCCGTGGTGAAATATCAGGGTACTCCATCAAAGCCGCATAGGCTTCATTGATGTGCTTGAAATGCTCTTCAACAATTTGATGTGCCCTTTTGGGCGTGTTGGGGGGCAACTGATCGGGATGGCACTCTAGGTACAGGCGGCGGTAGGCATCCTTGACCTCGGCTTTGGAGGCACCGGATGGCAAGCCAAGAATGTTGTAGTAGTGGGTAAGCATTTTCTTTCTCTAGCCTCTTATTGAGCAAGGGATTCAAGTTCGTTGAAAAGGAAATACTTGCAAGCATTTTCCTTGTAAGCTTCTCAAGAAGTTTAATCGCGGATCTCTGGTGACACCAAAAATTGTGATAACCTGATACTTGCCTAAATTAGAGACCCAAACAGGAGATGGCCTGCTTGTTGAACCGCAAAGGTTTCTATCATAGGCGCCATTAGGCTTAAGGCTGGGATCGTGAAGGAGCGAGAGGCCATAGGGTTTTTCACCGCGACTGTTGTCAGTACACACCACAATACGGCAGTTTCCATCAAGAACATCTGACCAATCACTAGGAGTAACAGTACCCACAGGATTGAGTTGGGGCTGCTGAGGATTAATTGGCTCATCTGTTAACGTTGCGATCGCCTCATAAACGAGACGCAAGTGTTTCTGAAATAAACTCCGAAACTCCCTTGCAGTTGGGGGTGTGTTCCAGAAATTAGCATCTTCATTAATGTTGAAGGTGGAGCCACGGAAATAAGGATTGTTGCGGCGTCTATAGCAAGGGCGACGCGCTCCTTGGCCAATACCGCCAAGATGAAACATCAGCCACGTTAGGTATTTGAGCAAGTTTTGAGTTACTTCTTTTTTATCAGCGGGCACATTGGCTGAAAAGCTCAGGATGAGTTTACCTCCCTGCTGGCCAGCACGGTCGGCATTTCCGGGCATAGATTCAGCCTCAGCAACCTGTACTTTGACATAACCATGAGTCGCAGGTTCAATACCTCCAAAAATTTTGTGTTCTAATTCTTTGGCTTTTTTAGGGTTAAGAACACCTAGGGCAATTGCCCGCAGCCAGTAGCGTAATAGTGACTTGAAGGCAACTGGGCGCACCTCCGCTTCAGCTTGTCTTTCGCCTGAACGTTTCACCCCGTGGATTAATTGACCTCTGAGGCTAAAGGAAACCTCCATAAAGCCCTTGTTTATAGGCCGATTCCCCTCGATCAAGCACCCATATCCCGTATTTACTTGGGAACCAATGCCTGCTTCTAGCCCTGTAATCAACCACTGTTTTGCTTGAGAGAGTAAGTGCTGATCCGAGGCTGTACAGTGAGAGGCCAAACGTAAACCAATTAGGAAGGTGCATGCTTTCAATGTGAAAAACGTATTGGGATTAGCCTTGTAGCTGACTGCATTGCCCTCCCATTTCCAGAGATTATTAGCAATGTCAAGGGTAAGGCCGCCATTGTCTTGCTGGGGTAGGGGATAGGCATCAAAGAAAATTATTTTGCCGGCGCGATCGCCCGGTTCGGCCTCTAAAAGACCAAAGTATTTTGCCACTTCTGACTCCGACTGGAGTTCCCGTAGCGCTTGGGCACGGGCAACCCCCCGCAAGGTACTCGAGGGAATATAGGGCATCCCAAGGGCATCAAAAGCGGGGAGCAGAATACTTTCAGGGCCACGGTGGCCACCCACGCGAATGCGCCAAGAACAGGTAACTTCAATACAGTTTGCGTTGCCTGCCAGTTGACGGGTACGCTCCGTCAGTACCTTCAGGCGCTGGCTGTAGTTCCCGGTCTCCGCTTTGGTAAGGATTTTGATTTTTGTTCGGTCTTTGTGAGGGCTATCGGGCGATCGCATCCAGCGCAGATATTCAACAAAACTGGCGGTGGAATGAGGATTGGGCTGCCGGTCGTAGGGATGCCCCAGCCATGGCGAGGGGGGTGGTTTGTTGCCGCCTCTGTTACGACCGCCATCTCTATGCTGGGGTTGTCTGGCTTGAGAGCGTTGCGTTGCTTGATGATTGGCTGGTTGGCGTTGGGGTCCGTCGAATACCATAGGGATTAGTCGGCCTCCTTAATGCCAGCGTAAAGGGCAGTGGTCCAGAAGCTAAATTCACGGGCTAGTTGCAGGCCTAAACCTGTTAAGCCTAGGTAGGAATCGGTCTCTAAATTTTTGAGGGTCTCTAGTCCTCTATCGTTGGCAAGGTTTGCCACGCCAGAGGTTTCTTCAAGGGTCATGAAAAAAGCTTTGACCACTTGTTTCTTGCCCTCTTGACTCAAGGCCTGTTCTTCAGCTTTGAGGCGCATCAAGCCCCACGTTGCTAGGTAGGTGTAGAGTTCAACCGCCTGACTTTTTTGCTCTCTCAGCCGTTCATTTTCGGTTGTGGTGTTGCGGAGCGTCCTTAGGGCGGTGTAAACTGGCTTCGCCATTGTACGGGGATCAAAAGCCATGGCTAACTCCCTGGGTTGACGAGTTGAACAAAGCCCCGGCCAAGACTCTCCTGACCGCCAATTTGCAGGATGCTGTGGCTATCCAAGAGATCTTGGAGGTCACTTTTGGCGTTCGGGGCGGCACCATTCAGTTGAGCCACAGTCCCCCACGGAGCGTACATCAGGGTATCGGGGGGAATGGCTTCTTCGTAGCGGAACCCTCCCTCAACGGTTTTGTGTTGGTTGAGCTTGATTTTGACTTGCCGCCACAGGCTCATTTGAATGAGGGTGGCACAGTGCTGATCCGGTAGCACCAAGACTCGCTCAATTTGAGTCGAGCGGCGGGCAGGGATCCATTCCTGCCAATTCGGCCATTCCTGAAGTTCGTTTCTTTTGAGGATGGCATCTTTCAGATAAACCGGTTTGTTCTCGGCCAAGTTAGTGCTATAGGGAGCCACAGGAGTCGGAGGACTCGCGGTGAGCCGCCGCCAGCGCTGGAGGAGCATTGGGCAGCTAATCCAGACAACCCCATGGCTGAGGGAGGGGACGGGTACCCACAGCAGCGAGCCATCCCCCACCCACACTTGGCCTTGGCTGAGGTTTGTATCGCCGCCTCCCGTGACATCTTCGATGGTGTTGCCCCAGAGGCGATTGCGTTTGTTAGGCTCAGTGAGCGATCGCAATCGACCGCGCAGGGTGCTAGAGGGAATGTAGGGCAATTCTGTATGGGATTCCCGCGCAATGCCCAATAGGTTTCCTTCTTGGGTTGTACCGCCTGTGTGCAGAGGCGACAGCAGATAGAGATAGATCAGATCCAGCATGGTTCATGTTCCAAACAGGGTTAGAGCCGCTTATTAATTTCTCCATGGCAGTTGTGGGGGTTATGCACTCCCCCACAGCAGTTGGCCGTAGTGCAGTTTTTCAAAGGTGGGGCGAGCTTTGGCGGCAACGCCACTCAAGAGTTGCTCGGGGCGGGGGTTGGGAGGGGTTCTAAAGTGATAGAGGGTGCCCGCACTGACGTAGGCACGCTGGACGGAGTAGCCCAGTTGCGTCTGGCCACTGCGCCGAGTCACGGTACTCAGGCCACCGGCCCATAGGGGGCGATCGCCCACAACCCCCACCAACTGATCGCGCCACTCCTGTGGATACAGGCCATAGATGGGTGCCTCCTCAGTTGCTTGGGCTAAGCCGGGAGTTAACACGTAGGCCAGTGATCCTGCCCCTTGACCATAAAATGGCTTCAGCACCGCCAGCGGGTTGGTTTTGAGGGTATGAACCTGTGCCTGATGCCCTTCGCCGCCAATGCGCACCACGCCTTCAAGATTGGGCACACTGATTCCGGCAACAAATCCCCAACCAGGCGCCAGACGGTTGGCCACCTCGGTAAAGTAGCCGCCCTCCTCACGCACCGTGCGGCTGGCGTCTGCCATGTAGATATGGGGCAGTACCTGACTCGACCAAGGCAACCCATGGAAGTGCTCCTTCGCCTTTAGCTGATCGAGCCTCCCAGAGAGGTACAAGGCTAAGGCATCAAGGCGCATCAGGGGCTGCGGTCGCCCGAGAAGCTGCTCATGACTTTCTAAGGGGGGTTCAACAATGGGGCGCAAGTGACCTAAGGGATGGCGCAGGTGCTTCCAGGCGGGGTCATTTGCTGGGGCGGGCTGGGTACGGCTGAGTCGCTTCACCTTAGTTGTATCAGCCACATCATTTATATCCGCCTTGGCCGCACTTTTATCGCCAATGCAAATTAAATCCTTGGGGGTGGCCACCCACACCTGATCGTGGCCATCAATGAAAAAGGGGCCTAAAAACTCGAGGTCATGGCGGCGTTCTCTGTAAGGGTTACAGAGCGATCGCAACGCCTGAAACACCGTAATTGGCAGGGGAGGAAAGAGACTTTTTGCCCATGATCCCTCACCGGGCTGAAAAGGACGAGCGTCACGAAAGAGCAACACATCAATAGGGTCGAGGCGGTACCAACTCAGTGTATTCATCGCTAGAGGTTAAATAGTTTTTTACAGGTTTTGGAAAATTCAGTTGGAAATATATTTCAGAGACTGCTTCCATTCGCTGTCAACCAAGTTGCCAATCTTTTTCTTAAGTCATATAGTCGATTTAACGATATTTGGCCAATAGCCCCTAAGAGTAAGTCACCTGAAATCACTGCCAAGCGTCCCAATCGAATCACACTATTGACTTTAAGTCCACTTTGAGCAAAATTCTCATCATGCTCCTGAATAAGTTCATCAAATCCAGAAATATATTGATTTAGTTGGGAAGAGATCATGCAAATTAACCAATCATCGTATCCGTAAGGTAATCTTGCAAGCAAAAGGGCAGGTCGTACTTACCTTGCTGTAAATCAGTTTTTGGAAAATGAAATAACACCACTTGACTTACTTTTTTCATGAAAAAACCACCTTGATGTCGTCAAGACTATAAAGGTCAGGTTCATTGTGCATGTCGTCCATGGCTAATGCCAAAGATAAAGCAGACCAGTCTTTTTTCTGGTCTTTTTCTGCTTTTATTAGTAGATACTGAATAAAGTCAAGTAACTCTGCTTTCTGGGCTGTGGAAAGCTGTTGAATATATTGATAAATTTGCTCATCCATTGCCATTATTCATCCTCCTTATTTACACTCGACCGAGGCTAACCACCTGACGGCCAGAGGGAGTGGCCTGAGGCGGGAACCGTTTATCAATCAAGAAGGCGGTCAAACGCAGCAGGCAGAGGAAGTCTTGCAGATCGGTGCCCCGCTGCCCGGGGTGTGCCAGCGCCCATTGTTCCCACTGGTGGCACCACTGACAAAATTCCTCGATAAAATTCTCGGGGAATTCTTTCTCGCGGCGGTTAGCAAGACTCGCGATCGCTACCTCTAAGGCGCGATCGCCGCCCAACCAGCAGTGCTGCGGCAACTCACTCAGCAAGCGGTACAAGAATGGACTCACCTCCTCATTCGCCTGCTGTACCAAGCACTGCCATTGCTCCAGTAGGTGTCCCTTGAGGACGGCTTCTAAAACATTCCCCGAGCCATAAATGACCCGAAAACAGAGGCCATCCTTACCGGGCAGCTTCTTCGCCTGCTCTTTCTCTGCCTGCCAGAGGTGCTCCAAGACGGTGGGCAAGGGCACGCTTTTATAGGCCATCACCACCCCCATACTCATGGTGGCTCCCTGCCCCATCGTAAACAGACGGCGCATTCCTAGGTGATCAGCCGCGTTGCTCCCCTGAACGGTTTGCCAATAGCCACCCCGTGGCTCAAATTCCCCCGCCGGATCGCTGCCGCCACACCATGCCTGCCGTAGTACCTGAATTAAGGGCAGGGCATCTTCGAGGGGTAAAACCGCCATCACGTCATCGCCACCACTATAGACGACGCGGCCACAGTAGCGCTGCTCGACAAGGTAGGGCACCAACCGGTTGGAAAAATCCAACAGGGCGCGGTTCAGTCCCACATGGGTGGCCGGTCCCATCCGCTTCGGCGTGCTGTTGATAAAGGTTTGCCACGCTTGCCCCTCGGGGAGCGTTTGAGCCTGCCGGTCAATGTCCGCCACGATATTGCTGGCCACGTATTCGCGGTAGCTCCTGAGGTTGTGGCCGCGCACGTAGTCCCCCATGCTGTCCCCATCGGCAAGGAGAATGCACCACCAATCCGCCGGGGAGCGATCGCCCCACTTCAAGCGCTTTTGCGCCCACTCCACCGCACTGCGCAGGGCGGCAAGATCCTGTTTGTTGTCAATCCCCACATCTTCAGAGAGCCACTTTGGCGAGAACATCACGCCATTGTAGTCACCGAGAGTCTCATCCACTTGGGGAATGTGGCTGGGGCGACGGGTTTTACCCCCAAAGCGATCGCGATAGGGGCGCAACTGCTCATCGCCCGTAAATTCTTGCTGGAGTTCGCGCCAATACCGCTTCACTTGCTCTGGCTGCTGCACCATAAAGCGGGCCGCGGCAATACTGCTGGCATTGGGAAAGCGCACAAGGTTTTCGTAGTCATCTTCCAGACACGTCACCCCGAGGGAGGCCGCCACACCGCCATACTGCCATGCCATGCGCTTTGTGACTTCAATGGCATTCAGCCGCTCTGTGCCGTTAAACAACCCGGGAAAGGCCTGAGCCATCACGCACCAAAACAACCGCATGGAACGGGTGGGCAAGCCATGCCCTTCCCGAAACGGTTCGCGATACAGCAGGTTAGGGTGCAGAGCACTGTAAGCGCCGGAAATGGAGGAACGCTCTCCCGGAGATGCCGGAAACTGCCAGTTCCGAGTATTTTTGAGGGCAGAGAGGGCTTGACCCAAGCGTTGTTGCAGCAGCGGCCACCAGGTTCCGACATTAATGGTGGCGTAAACCTTTTCTTCTACCTCAGTGGGCAACGTTGGCTCGCTGTTGGCTAAAACCGTTTGTGCCCTTTTCCACTGGGGGTAGGTGGGTGCCCCCCGCCAACAGGCCAAGGACTGCTCGGGATCCCCAAGGGGCAGGGCAATCCAGTAGCTCTCCCAAAAGTGCTCCAGTTGCACTTGCCACAGGGCATTCCATTCCCAGCGGCCACCCTGCTGCCAACTGTGGAATTCTTTTTGTAACTCCGCCTGCAGCGGTGGCGGAAATTCCTGAGCAATCCAAGCCTCGATTTGGGCAACCGATGCCGCCTCTTCGTAAAGGCTGCGCACCCTCCCTTTGATGGCTTCCCGTACCTTCGTGCCGATGCTCAGCCACGTCTGGCGCAGATGCTCTTGGAGTTCATGGCCAATGGTGTCTTTGTCTTGGGCTGGGATGAGGGCGGTAATGACATTCGGAAAGCCCGCTGTCACCAGACTGGCACTTGCCTTGGTTTGGAAGGCGGTTACGGGGTTTTGCATCTGCAAGTGCTCAAAGTACGCTGCAAAATCGGGATATTTCTGCAACAGCAGGGCATCAATAATTGTTTGCTGATAGAGGTTGGGGGTAATGACCACATCTGGCCCATAGCGTTCGGCCAAAAACCAGCACACCTGAGCACTGAGGTAGTGCAGCAGATAGGAACCGGCCCAAAAATCTAGCAGCTTGCGCGAGGCTTTGATGAAGTCCTGCACCGGCGAAAAGGAAAACATGAGCAGCCATGGGTGCTGGGGCTGGTTAGGCGCTGCCGCCTCCTGAGGGAAAAGAGTGCCCGCCAGCGCAGCGGTAATGGCGGTATGGGCTTCAAGGGGGCAGTCGGGAATGCGGGTATCGGCAGGAAGCAGCAGCACATCCTTGGCGGAGACGGCTTGCGATTGGCTGGCCTGATCGTTCGCAATGGCCTCGCCATAAAACCGCCAGAACCACCAAAACACTTTTTGGGCATCCGGCTCGTGGCGAATCTGCTGCCAAATCGCCCGCTCCTCAACGGTGGCTAGGGTGTTGTCGCTCAGGCTGCCCGCAAAGGCAAAGTCAAGGGTGCTTTTGGCACCGCTGATCGGATGGCAAATTTCAACTTGGGTCACCCCACCTGTCGTTGTGGGGGAGGTGCGCATCTGAGGGGTAAAACTCACCCGATCGGAGGCGGAGGCAATGTGGTCGGCACTCACCCCCCGGTGCTGATTCCACCACGCTTCTAGTTCCTGGCTGCGGCTAGAAAGGCACGTTACCTGTTGCCACGCCCCTTTACTGGCCTTATTGGTGTAGAGGGCCTTGAGGTAGGGATCATGGAGCAGGGCAAAGAGTTTGCGTTCGTAGTACATACATGAACTACCTGTACAATTGAGTCCACTGCACTCTCGGGCAGCTAAGATGTTATCCAGCCTACTGAACCCAGTAATGCATGGGGGGTAACGCAAACGGTTTTTTATGATTTTTTACAATTTTTGTACCTTTTTAACAATGCTTAATGTTATTATGTAGTCAATAGGAATCATTAATACTGTTATTGTTGTACTTCTGACCATGCCTTCCCCGATCTCGCAACGACTTTTTGTGCTCTCGCCCTGCGGCACCAGCCTCCTCACGAATGCAGCGGCAGCAGAGCAGCGAACGCTTGTCAGCAGGTATGCCAATGAACCAGGGGTGGCGGCCATTCCAGCCAGCGATCGCCCGGTGCTGGAGGGGCTGATCCGCCAAGTGCGGGACACACTGCTTGCTGAGGGTACAGACTTGGCCATGGCAACCCAGATGTCTGCCGAAATTAACGGTATTGTTAAGCTGTATGGGGAACAGTTTCAACCCAAGCGCGGCGACTGCCACTATTTGCTGAGTACCGATACGTGGCTGGGGCAAGAAACGGCGGCGTTAATTGCCGACTGGTTAAAAAAACAGGGCTGCCCAGAAACCTATGTTTATCGGCAGACGGATTTGCAAACCAGAGATATGCAAGCCTTTCAGTCGGCTCTGTCAGATTTGATTGAGTGGTGCGAGACGACCGTTGATGGGTATCGGCAACAGGGGTTTCGGGTGATTTTTAACCTGACCGGGGGGATGAAGCTCACCCCACCTGCTGGCGCGAGGTGGGGGTGTCCATGCTAATCTGAGAACCGAGCGTCCACAGATCACACAGACAAGCCCAGCTTCTAGGCGAGCGTCCAGAACTTCCGCTGGAACGCTCCTCACTGTCATTTCTGCGAGTGAGCTTAAGAATCCCTCTGGCAGCGATATTATACGAGCCATTTAGGTCACAGTTGTAGCGTTTACCAGAGGGGAACGTGGCCAGAGCATAGTTGTTCGGGTCACGCTGCACAACTCCAGAGCCATCGTAGGCAAACTTGGATGTGTAGGCAGCAACCACATCAATTATCTTGCCACCAACCTCTTGCCATTTCATCTCGCTAAACGCACGAATCATCGCCTTGAGCCAGCCATGAAAGCGTTGACGCAAGGTAGAGCCTTTCCGCCCACCTGTTGCCTTCCATCCTTTCAGGTTCTCAAATACGATTGCCGCCGTGTTGAATTCTTTGGCAATTTGTACGATTCGCTTCGAGACGATATGTGCAATTTGTCGGCTGATATGGCGGCACTTCCGATAGGTAT
>Ga0209207_1000339_pt1 | contig 30646 bp, 26 predicted proteins | sample SaghotsprinmetaG_FD_184140 | JGI IMG/M metagenome (GOLD analysis project Ga0209207, IMG submission 184140) | Hot spring microbial communities from South Africa to study Microbial Dark Matter (Phase II) - Sagole hot spring metaG (SPAdes) (version 3) | ecosystem: Environmental > Aquatic > Thermal...
TCGCGCCCTGGGCCGTGCCGCCGAACGCCAACAACGCGGTGATCAGCCGCGGCTGCGAACAGCTCGGCTACAGCTGGCAGGTGATCCCGCGCAACGTGCGCGGCTGCTGGAACCTGGGCTACTGCGGCATGGGCTGCCCGACCAACGCCAAGCAGTCGATGCTGGTCACCACCATCCCCGCCACCCTGGACAAGGGCGGCGAACTGCTCTACCTGGCCCGCGCCGAACGGCTGCTGATCGAGGGCGACCAGGTCAGCGGCATCGAATGCCTCGGGATGGATGAACGCAGCGTCGCCCCCACCGGTCGCAAGATTCGGGTTAAGGCCAAACACTATGTACTGGCCGGCGGCGGCATCAACACCCCGGGCATTCTGCTGCGCTCCAATGCGCCGGACCCGCACCAGCGCACCGGCAAGCGCACCTACCTGCATCTGGTGAACTTCTCCGCGGCCCTGTTCGAGCAGGTGATCAACCCCTTCTACGGCGCGCCGCAGTCGATCTACTCCGACCACTTCCAGTGGGATGACGGCGCCGCCGGGCGCCTGTCCTACAAGCTGGAAGTACCGCCCCTGCAGCCGGCCCTGACCGCCACCCTGCTCGGCCGCTTCGGCGTCGACAACGCCCTGCGCATGGAGCAGTTGCCCAACACCAACGTGATGCTGGCCCTGCTGCGCGACGGCTTCCACCCGGACAGCGCCGAAGGCCGGGTGGAGCTGCGCGGCGATGGCAGCCCGGTGCTTGATTACCAGATGACCGACTACACCTGGGACGGTGTGCGCCGCGCGTTCCATAGCATGGCCGAGATCCAGTTCGCCGCCGGGGCCAAGGCCGTGCTGCCGTTGCACGCCGATGCCGGCTATGTAAAAACCCTCAAGGCAGCCAAACAGCTGATCGACGACCTGCCCCTGGCGCTGTACCGCACCCGCCTGGGCAGCGCCCATGTGATGGGCGGCTGCGCCATGGGCGAGGACCCGCGCCAGGCGGTGACCGACAGCCTGGGCCGGCATCACCAGCTGACCAACCTGTCGATCCACGACGGCTCGCTGTTCCCCACCAGCATCGGCGCCAACCCCCAACTGTCGATCTACGGCCTGACCGCCAAGCTGGCCAGCCTGCTGGCGCAACGCCTTAAAAGCGCCTGATTGCGCGCCATTCACGGCCTATTCAGCGGCCGTGAATGGCCCTCCCGGGCCGCAGCCGACTTGGCCTAGGGGGAAGCGCTGCGCTACCATCCGACTCCCCAACGGATCCGCCAGGACGTCACGATGAATCGAGTGTTATACCCAGGCACCTTCGACCCCATCACCAAGGGGCACGGCGACCTGGTCGAACGTGCTGCACGCCTGTTCGATACGGTGATCATCGCGGTGGCCGCCAGCCCGAAGAAAAACCCGCTGTTTTCCCTGGAGCAACGGGTGGAGCTGGCCCGGGAAGTGACCAAGCACTTGCCCAATGTGGAAGTGGTGGGCTTCTCCACCCTGCTCGCGCATTTCGCCAAGGAACAGGGGGCCAATGTCTTCCTGCGCGGCCTGCGCGCCGTGTCCGACTTCGAATACGAGTTCCAGCTGGCCAATATGAACCGTCAGCTGGCGCCGAACGTGGAAAGCCTGTTTCTCACCCCGTCGGAGAAATACTCCTTTATCTCCTCGACCCTAGTCCGGGAAATTGCCGCCCTGGGCGGCGATATCTCCAACTTCGTCCACCCGGCCGTGGCCGAGGCCCTGAAAGCACGCTTTAAGGGCTAGAATCGGATTTACCGTGTTATTGCTGCACCCCAGGGTGCAGCTGGAGTCTGCTATGTCCCTGATCATCACCGACGACTGCATCAACTGCGACGTCTGCGAACCCGAATGCCCCAATGGCGCCATTTCCCAGGGCGAGGAAATCTACGAGATCGACCCCAACCTGTGCACCGAGTGCGTCGGCCACTACGACGAACCCCAGTGTCAGCAGGTATGCCCGGTCGACTGCATCCCCCTCGACGTGAACAACGTCGAAAGCCGCGATGAGCTGATGCAGAAGTATTTGATCATCACCGGTAAGGCGTGACAGGCCAATGGAGAGCTACTGCGCTCGGCCATGCTGCGTTGAAATCAGGCTCGGCCTGCTCATGTACAGCTCGTACACTCCGCGGCCTCACCTGATTTCGCCTTGCCTGGCCTTCGCTCGCTACGCTCTCCAAAGGCCTGCAGCATGCGTCGTATGATTCGCGGCCCTCTCGCCTGGCGCAGCCTGGGTGCTGCGCTGCTTCTATTCTGCGCCCTGGCCGTCCAGGCCGGCAGCGCCCCGGGTCAGGCGGCCATTGCCACGGCCCACCCTGCCGCCACCGTGGCCGGCGAGGAAACCCTGGCCCAGGGCGGCAATGCCTTCGATGCCGCCATCGCCATCAGCGCGGCCCTGGCGGTGGTCGAACCCTATGGCTCAGGCCTGGGCGGTGGCGGTTTCTTTCTGCTGCGCGAAGCCGGCGAGTCGCCGCGCTATCGCTTTCTCGATGCCCGCGAGCGCGCGCCGCTGGCCGCCCATGTCGATCTGTACCGGGTCGATGGTGAAGTAGACAAAAACCTGTCCCTGAACGGCGCCCTGGCCGCCGCCATTCCCGGCCTGCCCGCCGCCCTGGTGGAGCTGGCCGAACGTTTCGGCCAGCTGCCGCTGCGCGATTCCCTGGCCCCGGCCATTCGCCTGGCCCGCAGCGGTTTCAGCGTCGACCGGGTCTACCGCGAGCGAGCCGGCTGGCGCCTGGCCGCCATGCGCGATGATGCGGAAACCGCGCGGCTGTTTCTCGACCGGGGCGAGATTCCAGAAGAACTGGCCCTGCTGCGCCAACCCGAGCTGGCCCGCACCCTGGAGCGCCTGGGCGAACAGGGCTTTGCCGGCTTCTATCAGGGCGAACTGGCCCAGCGCTTGGTCGAGGGCGTACGCGCCAGCGGCGGTATCTGGACCCTGGAAGACCTGGCCCAGTACCGGGTGGTCGAGCGCCAGCCACTGCAAGTCAGCCTGGCAGAGGGCCGTCAGTTGATCAGTGCGCCACCGCCCTCGGCCGGTGGCCTGGCCATCGCCCAAAGCCTGCTGATCCTGCAGCAGCTACCCTGGCAGCAGGCCGATGCGCTGCAGCGCAGTCATCTGGTGAGCGAAAGCCTGCGCCGCGCCTACCGCGACCGCGGCCTGCTGGGTGACCCGGATTTCGTCAGCAACCCCGTTGCCCAGTTGCTGGCCCCCGCTCACCTGCAGAGCCTGGCCGCCAGCATCGACCCGCACCAAGCCACCCCCAGCGACAGCCTGCCGCCGGCCGGCAGCTGGCAGGAAGGCGACCACACCACCCATTTCACCGTGCTGGATGCCGCCGGCAATGCCGTGGCCGCCACCCTGTCGATCAACCTGCCGTTCGGCGCCGCCTTTACCGTGCCGGGCACCGGGGTGCTGCTGAACAACGAGATGGACGACTTCGCCGCCGACCTGCAGGGCGCCAATGCCTATGGGCTGGCCGGCAGCCAGGCCAATGCCATCGCCGCCGGCAAGCGCCCGCTGTCCTCCATGAGCCCCACCTTTATCGAAAGCCCCGGCGAGTTCACCAGCTTCGGCACCCCGGGCGGCAGCCGCATTCCCAGCATGGTGCTGCTGGCCATCCTGCAGTACCTGGACGGTGCACCTGTCGCCACCTGGCCGGCGACACAGCGCTACCATCACCAGTTCCGCCCGGACCTGATCGAACATGAACCCGACACTTTCAGCGCCGAGCAGATCGCCGCACTGCAGGCCATGGGGCATACGTTGAAATCCACCGGGCGCCTGTACGGCAATCAGCAGGTGCTGCGTTGGCACAAGCCCAGCGGCCATGTCGAGGCCGCCAGCGACCCCCGCGGCATTGGCCTGGCCCGCACAGCCGCGGCCCAACCCTGATGCGAGCCGGACGGGCAAGGCTGTGTGCTGAGCGACTGGTGCCGTGGCATAGCCCATTATTGAGTTACCTGGTCTGATGGGTTTCGCCCTTCACGGGCGACTGACTTTCTTTGCTTGTGCAAAGAAAGTCAGCAAAGAAACACACCCCATCATCCGGCCCCGGCTACGCCGGGGGTCCCTCGTTCCATCACCGCTCCAGGGGCACGCCACGAAGGGCCATCCCTGGCCCATCGCGGCTCTCGCGGCATCCATGCCGCTCAACCCCTTGCACGGTGATTCCACTCGGCCTTCTGGTGGGGACTTGGGCGTCGTCTGTACGACCACTTTTCAAAGACAAAGACGCCGCTGTATTTGTGTTTAAGAGAATCTTGCAGGCGCGCGATTCGGGTCCCGTCAGGAGGCCGAGTGGAGGTGTTGCACAGGGGGACGAGCGGCCTGGATGGCCGCGAGAGGCTTAAAGGGCCTGGGACGGCCCTTGTAAGCCGGCCCCCGGAGCGGCACCGGAGGGAGGGGAGTTTCGCGCAGCGAAACCCGGATGTTGGGTGTCCTTTTTCTTTGGTTACTTTCTTGTTGGACAAGCAACAAGAAAGTAACTCGCCCGTGGGGGCGAAACCAATAAGACCAGCTAGCACGGTAATGGATAGTGCCAGGCCATCAGCAGCAAAGACTTAATGCTCCGTCCGGCGCCACGGATATCATCCCCCGCAGAAATACAGCCCCCTGAAAAGGCTCTCAGCCTAGCTGGATCAAGGCCCCATCCTCGGCCAGCATCTGCCGCAGCGGGCGGAACAGCTCGTTGCCATCGCCCTGGGCCAGCATCAGCACATTGCGCAGGCTCTGGGTGATGCGGCTGACATAACCCAGGTCATTCATCAGCGACCCGGCCTGCTGGCCGCTCAGGTGACGCTCGCGTACCCCAGCGAACAGCCGCTCGCGAAAGCGCTTGTCGAACGCCGCCGCCTCGCTGTCGAGCAGGTCCAGGCGCTCACTCCAGGCCTGCTCCGGCAGCTCCATGCGCCCCAGTTCGCGCACCTCGTGCAACACCCCTAGCAGGTGCCGGCGCAGCTCCACATAGGCCTGGCGCACTTCGCCGTCCTCGGCCCGCAGGTAGCGGCCCAGGTTCTTCTGCAGATGCTTGGCATCCTTGACCGCATCCACCAATTGCAGCGCCGCCAGCTGACAACTGACCCAGAAACGCTGGTGGGCCTCGTCCAGACTGACCTCCAGGCGCCCCATATAGGCCAACAGGTCGCCGTATACGCCCTTCACGTGGCGCTGATAGAGCTGCTCGGCATCCAGCGCATGGGGCTCGGGGCGGGCATTCAGGGCGCCCTCATCGGGGCGCTCGCGCAGCAGCTGGGCCACCGGCAGGTAGAGGGCATGGCAGATCACCTCCAGGCTCAGGCGCCCCAGATGCTGCAACTCGCGCACCACGACATGGGCCGCCGTGTCGGCGCTGGCCAGGGCGCTTTCGTCGAGGTAGCGGGCATGGCTGACCTGGGCTTCGGGCCGGGGCTGGGCCAGCTCGGTGATCAGCACCGCCGGCTCCACCGGGTCCGGCAGCCAGCGCTGCAGGCGCCCGGCCAGCCAGCCCTGCCAGGGCCAGAACAGACTGACCCCCATGGCATTGAACAGGGTATGGAACAGCGCCAGCTGGATCAGCGCATTGCCGCCCAGGCCCAGGGGCGCGGTCAGGGCCTGCACCAGTGCGGCCAGGGGCACCAGCAAGAGCAGGGCCAGGGCACCGGTGGTAAGGTTGAACAGCACATGGGCCAGGGCCAGGCGCTGACCGGCGCGGGCGCCGCCCAAGGCACCGAGCACCGCCGTCACGGTGCTGCCCATGTTCGAGCCGATGGCAATCGCCAGGCCCTGTTCCAGGCCCAGTTGACCGCCTCCCAGGGCAGTCAGGGTCAGCATCAGGGTGGCATGGCTGGACTGCAGCAACACGGTCACCAGCAGGCCGATACCGGTAAACAGCAGGGCACCGAGCAGCCCCGGCACCCGGTAGTGCAGGGGGTCAAAATCCCCGGCCACCGCGCCGAAGCCACCCTTCATCTGATCGATGCCGAGAAACAGGAAAGCCACCCCCAGCATCACCCGGCCGATGGCCTGGCTACGCGGGCCGTTGAAACTGGCCAGCACGCCGAACACCAGCAGCGGCAGGGCCAGGGGCGCCAGGCTGACATTGTGCCCGGCCAGGGCCAGCAGCCAGATGCCGCTGGTGGTGCCCAGGTTGGCACCGAAGATGATGGCGATGCCAGCCGCCAGCTGAATCAGCCCGGAACCGAGAAAGGCGATGGTCAGCAGCGACACCAGGGAACTGGACTGCACCAGCATGGTGGCGCTGACGCCGAACATCAGGCTTTTGAAGGGGGTGGCCGTGCTCAGGGCAAGCAGGCGTTCGAGCTGGCCGCCGGCCAGCTGCCGCAGGCCTTCTTCCAGGCACTGCATGCCGAACAGAAACAGCGCCAGGCCGGCGCAGAGCGCCAGCCAACCGTCACTGAACCAGAAGCTCAACCCCAGCAGGGCGAACAGCAGCAGCCAGGCCAGCGAACGCCATCGCTGCGGGAGAGTGGAGCCGGGGTCGGGCATTTAGCCGTATCAGTCCTTCTTGTAACCGCTGCTGGTGCAACCCAGGCAACGCACGAAGGCTTCCTTGCCGGGTTCTACCACCAGGGCATGGCCGGCTTCGCCAATATTGCCGCCAGCGGCGGTAAACGGCAGGCTGATCACAAAAGCGACCGCACCGATGGCGGTGGCACCAATCAACAGCGGGCGGGCAATCAGCAGATCACCCATCATGGAAAAGGCCTTGGGGGCTTCAACGGTATAGGTGGGGTCACCGCTGGCATTCTGCTGCGCCGCCTGGGCATGGGCCAGCAGGCCAGTGGTCAGCGCCAGAGCAACAGCGGTTGAACGAAGCAGTTTCATGGGGCGATCCTTCAGCTATTAGGTGACGGTGGTAGCAATAACTATAACAGTGACCTGACAATTGTCAGCGTGACCGGCATCAATCGCCATAAAAGGCATACTCGGGTTTTTTCGGCACAAAGGGGCGGAAGAAATCGAGCATGGCGCGCAGATCGGCCTGCTCGTCGCCCGTCGGCTGGAAGGTCGGGCCAATCACCACCCGCCGGTTCTGATAATCCAGCGCCCCCAGCACTATGGGCACCCCGGCGCCCAGGGCGATATGGTAGAAGCCCATCCGCCAGCGCTCGACCTTCTTGCGCGTGCCCTCCGGCGACAGCACCAGGATAAATTCGCGGTTATCGCGAAAGGCCTGCACGGCCTGCTCCACGGTATTGAGCTGACGGTCGCGACGGATCGCAATGCCACCCCAGGCGCGCATCAGGCCGCCAAAGGGCCAGCGAAAGATGCTGTGCTTGCCGAACCAGCGGGCATTGAGACGCAGCACGAACTTCAGGGCGATAAAGATCACAAAGTCCCAGTTGGACGTATGGTGAGCGCCGATGGCGACAAACTTGTCGAGCCTGGGCAGCTCGCCTTCGATACGCCAGCCCATCAGCTTGAGCACAGTGCGGCCCAGCCATTCGGCGAAAGGATTGGCGGGCAGATAGTTACCGGACATCACAACCTCGGTGGATCTTGTTCTTATCGGGCTCGTTTCAACGTTGGCAGCGCGGGCAATAGACACTGGCTCGCTGCCCCAGCTTGACCTCGCGCAGGCTGCTACCGCAAACCTTGCAGAACTCGCCGCCACGGCCGTAGACAAACAGCTCCTGCTGGAAATATCCCGGCTGGCCATCGCCACCGACAAAATCACGCAGGGTGGTGCCGCCCCGTTCGATGGCATAGGCGAGGATACGCTTGATCTCATCGGCCAGGCGCAGATAGCGCGCCCGGGAGATGGCGCCCGCCTCGCGGCGCGGGTCGATGCCGGCAGCGAAGAGCGCTTCGCTGGCGTAGATATTGCCGACCCCGACCACCACGGCGTGGTCCATGATAAAGGGCTTGACCGCCATGCTGCGCCCGCGGGACTGCTGGAACAGGCGCTCGCCATCGAACTGCTCGGTCAAAGGCTCAGGCCCCAGCTTGCGCAGCAGTTCATGCTGCAGCGGGTCGGTGCTCCACAACAGCGCGCCGAAGCGCCGTGGGTCGGTGTAGCGCAGCGCCAATCCCGACTCCAGCTCGATATCCACATGCTCATGCTTGCCCGCCGGGGTGCCCAGCGGCACCAGACGCAGGCTGCCGGACATGCCCAGGTGACTGATCAGGCTGCCGCTTTCGGCCTTGATCAGCAGGTACTTGGCGCGCCGTTCGACGCACTCGATACGCTGCCCGGACAACTGAATATCCAGGTCTTCCGGAATAGGCCAGCGCAGGCGTCGTTCACGCACCAGCACCCGGCTGACGCGCTGGCCCTCCAGGTAGGGTGCGATACCGCGGCGGGTGGTTTCGACTTCAGGGAGTTCAGGCATGACAGCACTTCGACATAAAAACGCCGCCCACCTTAGGCGCAGCGTGGTTTCCAGGCAAGTCGGGGGCGCCTATTCGGCTATCCCGTAGGCGCGCAGCGCACGTTCGTAACTGCCATCCAGGCGCATCCGCGTCAGCTCTTTATCGAAGCGATCACGCAGGGCCTGGGAGCGAAAGCCCACATGCCACCACAGCTCGCGGCCCTGGGGTAGCGGCTGGTACTGGGCATCGCGCAGGCTCCCGCCAAAACGCTGCGGGTTCTGCTCGTGCAGGCTGCGCCAGTGATACTGCAACACCAACAGATCGATCAGAATGACCTGGCACTGCCCCTGCAGCCAGTGCTCCACCTGCTGGCGCTGCGACGCATATTCACGGTAACCGGCGAAGCCCTGGCGCGCCGCCACGAAGAGCGGCCCCAGCCCCTGCTCGGCGTCCTGCCAGGCACAGACCCGCAGCCCCGCCAGTTCGGCCCAATCGCCGGTAAAGGCGATGGCATCCGCACGGCGGCTGACCAGGTAATTGTGATAGACCATAAAGGGCTGGGAGTAGAACAGCCCGGGGTCGTCCGGCAGCACCTCCACCGCCACATCGGCACGGCCCTGGCGCAACTCCACGGCCATGCGCTGGTTCGACACGAACCCGGGCACCCAGCTCAGGCCCAGGCGGGCAAAGGCCTCGCGCATCAGGTCCAGGGAAATACCGCGTTGCTCCTCGACCATCACGAAAGGTGGCCGGGACTGACCGAACAGCACCTTGAGCGGCTGCTCGTCAGCCTGTCCGAGGGGGCCGAGCAACAGCGTTAGCAGAACCAGTACGACACGCATGGCAGGCGCCCTCGCACAGCCTATCAGGCACAAGCCTAGCAGCCGTGGGCGTCGCACCCGGGTCCGTCTGTCCGTCAGCGCATACCCAGATCGCGAATGCTCTCGCGCAGGTTTTCGAAGTCGTACTCGGACAGGCCGACATATTCCAGCACCAGCTGCTCGATGCACTGCCACTCATGATCCTCGGCCTGGCCACCAAGCACCCGGTGGCTGGCGCAGATATGCTCGGCCATCTTGAGAATGGCCAGCAGGGTCTTGAGCTGGGCGTCACCGGACTCATCGCGGAAGATGGCCAGGGCGTTGTGATGGCTGGCGATGGCCTCGCACAGGTGCAGCGGCAGGTTCCACGACTTGGCCACGTAATAGCCGACCACCGCATGGTTGGTGTTGAGCAGGCGGTTCTCGGTGTCGACAACACGGCGCTCGTCGCTGGCGCTGGCATAGGCCTCCTCCAGCACCGTCATATAGTGCGGGAAGCGCTTGATCATCAGCGGGATGCCGCAGTTGTGGAACAGCCCCAGGGTGTAGGCCTCATCGGCGGCCTGGTAGCCGATGCGCTTGGCCAGGCTCAGGCAGGTCATGGCCACATCCTGGGCGGTATCCCAGAAGCGGTTGAGGGTGACGATGGCCTCGTCGCTCAGCTCGCCGCGGATCGACTGGGCATTGATCAGGTTGATCACCGTGTTGCAGCCCAGCAGATTGACCGCCTGCTGGATCGAGGCGATGCGGTTGCTCAGGCCGAAAAAGGGCGAATTGACCAGCTTGAGCAGCGCCCCGGACAGCCCCGGGTCCTGACTGATCAGCTTGGCGATGGCCTTCAGGTCCGGGTCAGGCATGATCTGCTCCATCTGCAGATCGACCATGATCTGCGGCTGCGGCGGCACGCTGATGCCCTGCAGCACCTGCTGGATATATTCGGCGGAGAGTTCTTGGGCCATGACGGGGGACAACCGAAAACGTTAAGTGGAGCACAGTCTAGCCAATGCCCGAGGCATTCGGCAGCTGACTTTTGTAACCGCCGCGCCCCTGATGAACCCGCTATAATTCCGCTCTTTTTCTCCCGGAGCCCGCCCCTATGTCCCTGCCCAGCCTGCGCCTGAAAGCCAATGCCGATCGACGCCTGCGCGCCGGCCACCTGTGGGTCTACAGCAACGAGATCGACGTTGCCGCCACCCCGCTAAGCGGTTTTGCCGCGGGCGATCAGGCCATTCTCGAAGCCGCCGGCGGCAAGCCCCTGGGCGTGGTGGCCATGAGCCCGAACAACCTGATCTGTGCGCGCCTGCTGTCGCGTGACACCAAGCATGTGCTGGACAAGTCCCTGCTGGTGCATCGCCTCAACGTCTGCCTGAGCCTGCGCGAGCGCCTGTTCGAGCAGCCCTGCTACCGCCTGGTGTACGGCGACTCCGACCTGCTGCCGGGGCTGGTGGTGGACCGCTTCTTCGACATTCTGGTGGTGCAACTGGCTTCGGCCACCATGGAGCGGCACAAGGACGAGGTACTCGCCGCCCTGATCCAGGTGTGCAAACCCAGCGGCGTGCTGTTCAAGAACGACTCCAGCGCCCGCGACGCCGAGGGTCTGGAGCGTTATGTCGAGACCACCTTCGGTGTAGTGCCGGAGTGGGTGGCCCTGGAAGAGAACGGGGTTAAGTTCGAAGCGCCGGTGATCGAGGGACAGAAAACCGGCTGGTTCTATGACCACCGCATGAACCGCGCGCGCCTGGCGCCCTATGTCAAAGGCAAGCGGGTGCTCGATCTGTTCAGCTATATCGGCGGCTGGGGTGTGCAGGCCGCTGCCTTCGGCGCCAGTGAAGTGTTCTGCGTCGACGCCTCGGGCTTCGCCCTCGATGGCGTGGAGCGCAACGCCACGCTCAACGGTTTTGCCGAGAAGGTCACCTGCGTGGAAGGCGATGTTTTCGCCGCCCTGCGTGAACTGAAATCCGCCGAAGAACGCTTCGACGTGGTGATCGCCGATCCGCCTGCCTTTATCAAGCGCAAGAAGGACATCAAGAACGGCGAAGCGGCCTACCGCCGCCTCAACGAAACCGCCATGCGTCTGCTGGGCAAGGACGGCATCCTGGTCAGCGCCAGTTGCTCCATGCACCTGGAGGAAGACAACCTGCAGAACATCCTGCTGACCAGCGCACGCCATCTGGACCGCAATATCCAGCTGCTCGAACGCGGCGCCCAGGGCCCGGATCACCCGGTGCACCCGGCCATTGCCGAGACCCGCTATATCAAGAGCCTGACCTGCCGGCTGTTGCCCAACAGCTAACAGACCCTAAACCCCCGCACCTGCCACGTGCATCGTGGCAGGTGCAGCGCCTCATCCTGCCCCAAAGTGTTACCCAGCGCCTCACTCGGCCTGGCATAACCCCGCCGCTGTACTAGGCTTGAAAAGCTGAACGATGCGTCAGCCGTCGCTTTGCCGCTGGCTGGCCTGCATATTGCTTTTCATCGACAAAACAGACTGGCCCGACACCATCCGAAACGAGGCCAGCCGATTGACGCAGTCGAACCCGGGCCACAAGCCAGGGGTTCGCTTCCAGGGAACATGGGGAGGGGTATGGCTGACCAGGCTGGGGACAAAGCGTTCCTGCAATTCACCAACGTCAAGAAGACCTACGACCACAAGAGCCTGGTGGTCAAGGATTTCAACCTGGATGTGGCCAAGGGCGAATTTATCACCCTGCTAGGCCCCTCCGGCTCGGGCAAGACCACCTGCCTGATGATGCTCGCCGGCTTCGAGGACGTGACCAGCGGCGAGATCCTGATCAACGGCCGTTCGGTCACCAGCATCGCCCCCTACCAGCGCAATATCGGCATGGTGTTCCAGCAGTACGCCCTGTTCCCCCATATGACCCTGCGCGAGAACCTGGCCTACCCGCTGAAGATCCGCAAGCGGCCCAAGGACGAGATCCGCGCCAAGGTCGACGAATACCTGTCCCTGGTGGAACTGCTGCCCTTCGGCAACCGCTACCCCGGCCAGCTCTCCGGCGGCCAGCGCCAGCGCGTGGCCCTGGCTCGGGCGCTGATCTTCGCCCCGGATATCGTGCTGATGGACGAACCCCTGGGCGCCCTGGACAAGAAGCTGCGCGAGCAGATGCAGTTCGAAATCAAGCGCCTGCACGAACAGCTCGGCTTCACCGTGATCTATGTGACCCACGACCAGACCGAAGCCCTGACCATGAGCGACCGCATCGCCGTGTTCAACCATGGCATCGTCCAGCAGTGCGCGCCGCCCCATGTGCTCTACGAACGCCCGGCCAACCTGTTCGTCGCCGACTTTATCGGCGAAAGCAACAAGCTCAAGGGCACCATCGAGAGCGTCGGCGCGGACAGCGTGCAGGTACGCCTGGCCGACGGCGGCCTGGTCAGCACCCTCAAGGCCAACTGCACCGAAGTCGGCCAGCCGACCACGGTGTCCATCCGCCCGGAGAAGCTCAGCTTCAACGACCGCCTGGGCGGCGCCGGCAATCAGGTGATGGCGCGCTTCGTCACCCGCCACTATGTCGGCGAATACATCCGCTACCACTTCGAGACCGCCGATGGCACCGAACTGGTGGTCAAGAACATGAATGACAGCAGCGCCCCGCAACTCAGTGCCAAGGAAGAAGTCGCCCTGGCCTGGCTACCACAAGACAGCCAGGCCCTGGATCGTCCCGTCGCGTGACCCTACCAACCGAAGCAATGGAGCATCGTAATGGCTAGAACACTGACTACCCGCTTTTCCACCTTTGCCCTGGCCGCGGCCCTGGGCACGGCGAGCTTTGCCGCCAGCGCCCAGGACAGCCTCACCGTGGTGTCCTGGGGCGGCGCCTATGGCGCGGCGCAGCAGAAACACGTGATCGACCCCTATATGAAGGAAACCGGGGTCAAGGTGCTGTTCGAGGACTATTCCGGCGGCGTGGCCGAAATCAAGGCCCAGGTCGAATCCGGCAATATCCAGTGGGATGTGGTCGACTTCGAGGTGATCGACCTGGAGCGTGCCTGCTCCGAAGGCCTGCTGGAAACCCTGGACCACAGCGTACTGCCGGCCGGCATCGACGGCACCCCGGCCGCCGACGACTTTATCCCCGAAGCCCTGGCCAGTGAATGTGCCGTGGGCAATATCGTCTGGTCGGTGGTGTTCGCCTATAACGAGCAGACCATCGGCGGCACCAAGGCCGCGAGCATTCAGGACTTCTTCGACACCAGCAAGATCGCCGGCAAGCGCGCCATGCGCAAGCGCCCCCAGGTGAACATGGAATGGGCCCTGCTGGCCGATGGCGTGGCGCCCAAGGATGTCTATGAAGTGCTGTCCACCCCGGAAGGCCAGCAGCGCGCCTTCGACAAGCTGGCCAGCATCAAGAAGGACATCGTCTGGTTCGACTCCTGGTCCCAGGCCCCGCAACTGCTCAACGACGGCGGCGCGGTGCTGGTGCAATCGGCCAACGGGCGCTTCTACGATGCCATCCGCCAGGAGAACAAGCCCTTCGTGATCGTCTGGGATGGCCATGTCTACGACCTGGACGCCTGGGCCATCGTCAAGGGTTCGAAGAAGAAGGACCTGGCCATGGAGTTCATCAAGTACGCCACCGGCTCCAAGCCCCTGGCCGGCATGCCGGACGTGGCCTACGGCCCGACCCGCAAGTCGTCCATGCCGCTGGCCGACCAGAGCGCCGCGCCGCACCTGCCCACCGCCCATCTGGACAAGGGCATCCAGGCCGGTTCCGAGTTCTGGGCCGACTACGGCGAGTCCCTCGGCGAGAAATTCAATGAGTGGCTGCTGAAGTAACACCTGCAAGGCCCCTCTCCCTCTGGGAGAGGGGTTGGGGTGAGGGCCGAAAGCTCCAGCTTACCCCTCTCCCTAATCCTCTCCCCGAAGGGGCGAGGGGACTGATCGCGCAAGACCATTCTTATGTGACCAGCATTACGCCCTACGCCTGTTTTACGGAGTAACGCCTTGTCCTCCCTTACCACCCTTGAAGCCGGCCAGGCCGCCAGCGCCCGCAACAAGAAGCGCCTTACCGCCTTCCTGTTCGTGGTGCCGCTGCTGGTGTTTATCCTGATTACCTTTGTCGCCCCCATCGCCAGCATGCTGTGGCGCAGCGTGCATCACCCGATCGTGGCGCAAATGATCCCCAACACGCTGAATGAACTGCAGCGCTGGGACGGCAAGAGCACGCCGGACCGCCAGACCCTGCAAACCTTCGCCGTGGAGCTGCATGAACTGGACAAGCAGCGCCTGTCCGGCAAGCTGGCCGAAGAGTTCAACCGCGCCTATGCCGGCATGTCCAGCGTGGTCAAGGCCAGCGCCCGGCGCATCGGCCGCCTGAAAGAGGCGGAGCTGCAGGCCGAGGGTGCCGAGATCCTGCTCAAAAGCCACCGCAACTGGCAGGAGCCGCGCCTGTGGTTCGCCATCCAGCGCGCCGGCAAGGTCTACACCTACGACTACTACCTCACCGCCCTGGACCTGGAAATGCACCCCGAGCACGGCATCCAGGTGCGCGAAGACACCCAGATCTATGTACAGCTCTATACCAAGACCCTGAACATGGCCCTGGTCATCACCCTGTTCTGCGCCCTGCTCGGCTACCCCCTGGCCTACTACCTGGCCGGGCTGCCGGAAAACCGCGCCAACCTGTTGCTGGTGCTGGTCCTGCTGCCGTTCTGGACCTCGCTGCTGGTGCGCACCACGGCCTGGATCGCCCTGCTGCAGACCAACGGGGTAATCAACTCGTTCCTGATGGGCATCGGCCTGGTCACACAGCCCTTCGAGATGCTCTACACCTCGTTCGCCACCGTGGTGGCCATGACCCATATCCTCCTGCCCTTTATGATCCTGCCGCTGTACAGCGTGATGCGCGGCATCGACCCCAGCTACCTGCGGGCGGCGCTCAGCCTGGGGGCCAGGCCGATCCCGGCCTTCGCGCGCATCTACTTCCCCATGACCCTGCCGGGGCTGAGTGCCGGGGCGCTCTTGGTGTTTATCATCTCGGTCGGCTACTACATCACCCCGGCCCTGGTGGGCGGCACCGACGGGCAGATGATCAGCAATATCATCGCCTTCCATATGCAGCGCTCGAACAACTGGGAGCTGGCTGCGGCCCTGGGTTCGCTGCTGCTGGGCCTGATCCTGCTGCTGTACTGGATCTACGACCGCTTTGTCGGCGCCAGCAATATCAAGTTGGGCTAAGCATGAGCGCACAGTCTTTCGCACCTGCCGTAGCCCGGATGAAATCCGGGGAAGCCTCGCGGCCTGCCGTCCCGGATTGCATCCGGGCTACCCGCTCGACCCTGGATTCCTCACTATGAAAATTCCCGCCTACTACGGTTTCTGGCATCACCTGGGCAGCTGGCTGCTCAAGGCCAGCTCCTGGCTGGTGTTGCTGTTTCTGATCCTGCCGATCCTGGTGATCGTACCGCTGTCGTTCAACGCCGAGCCCTTCTTCAGCTTTACCGAAGGCATGCTCACCCTGCAGCCGGAGGCCTACTCGCTACGCTGGTACGAGGCTATCCTGGGCGACGCCAAATGGACCCTGGCGATCAAGAACAGCTTTATCATCGGCATCTTCGCCACCCTGATCGCCACCGTGCTGGGCACCTGCGCCGCCGTTGGCCTGGCCCGCGACGACATGCCGGCCCGGCGCCTGATCACCGCCCTGCTGCTGTCACCGATGATCGTGCCCTTGATCATCACCGCCGCCGGGATGTTCTTCTTCTACTCGGACATGGGCCTGGCCGGTAGCTACCTGGGGGTGATCCTGGCCCACGCCGCCCTGGGCACGCCCTTTGTGATCATCACCGTCACCGCCACCCTCACCGGCTTCGACTACAGCCTGGCCCGCGCCGCGCTGAACCTGGGGGCCACGCCATTGCGGGTGTTCTTCGACATCATCATGCCGCTGATCCGCCCCGGGGTGATTTCCGGCGCGCTGTTTGCCTTTATCACCTCGTTCGACGAGGTGGTGGTGATTCTGTTTATGGCCGGGCCGCAGCAGCGCACCATCCCCCGGCAGATGTTCTCGGGCCTGCGCGAGCAGATCAACCCGAGCATCCTGGCCATCGCCACCCTGCTGATCCTGGTGTCCATCGCCCTGCTGGTCACCATCGAGCTGCTGCGCCGGCGCGCCGAACGTCTGCGCGGGGTCGAGCGTATCGACTAGGGTCTGTTGCCGCTCCATTCACGACAGCGCCGGAGTCAGCCCACCGGGCGCGCCGCGCTTTCGTCCCGGCGCGCAGTGGGATTAGAATCACCCCACTGCCGCCCCCACCCAGGCGTTCGAGACCCGGCCAGGTCGGTGCCCCATCCCGCACCGCCCCAGGCCACAGCCCGGCAAATGCTTACATCCGTTTGCCTTGGGCCTGATCCCGGCTCACCATAGGCCCCAATACTCGCCCAGCCCCAGTGCCGGCCGCCCCTGACCCGATTTAGCCCGCAGGATGTTCGTCATGCCCGATTACCGCTCGAAAACCTCCACCCAAGGCCGCAACATGGCCGGCGCCCGTGCCCTATGGCGCGCCACCGGGATGAAAGACGAAGACTTCAAGAAGCCGATCATCGCCGTCGCCAACTCCTTCACCCAGTTCGTGCCCGGCCATGTGCACCTGAAAGACATGGGCCAGCTGGTGGCCCGCGAGATCGAGCGCGCCGGTGGCGTGGCCAAGGAATTCAACACCATCGCGGTGGACGACGGCATCGCCATGGGCCACGACGGCATGCTCTATTCCCTGCCCAGCCGCGAGATCATCGCCGACTCGGTCGAGTACATGGTCAACGCCCACTGTGCCGACGCCATCGTCTGCATTTCCAACTGCGACAAGATCACCCCCGGCATGCTGATGGCCGCCCTGCGCCTGAATATCCCGGTGGTGTTCGTCTCCGGCGGGCCGATGGAAGCGGGCAAGACCAAGCTGGCCAGCCACGGCCTGGACCTGGTCGACGCCATGGTGATCGCCGCCGACGACACGGCCAGCGATGAGAAGGTCGCCGAATACGAGCGCAGCGCCTGCCCCACCTGCGGCAGCTGCTCCGGCATGTTCACCGCCAACTCGATGAACTGCCTGACCGAGGCCCTGGGCCTGTCCCTGCCCGGCAACGGCTCGACCCTGGCCACCCACGCCGACCGCGAGCAGCTGTTCCTGCGCGCCGGCCGCCTGATCGTCGAGCTGTGCCAGCGTTACTACGGCGAGGGCGACGAGTCGGTGCTGCCGCGCAATATCGCCAACTTCAAGGCCTTCGAGAACGCCATGATGCTGGACATCGCCATGGGCGGCTCGACCAACACCATCCTGCATCTGCTGGCCGCCGCCCAGGAAGGCGAAGTGGCCTTCGACCTGCGCGACATCGATCGCCTGTCGCGCCAGGTGCCGCAGCTGTGCAAGGTGGCGCCGAATATCCAGAAGTACCATATGGAAGACGTGCACCGCGCCGGCGGGGTGATTTCCATCCTCGGCGAGCTGGCCCGCGGCGGCCTGCTGCACACCGAGGTGGCCACCGTACACAGCAGTAGCATGGCCGAGGCCATCGCCCAGTGGGATATCACCCAGACCCAGGACGAGGCCGTACACACCTTCTTCAAGGCCGGCCCGGCGGGCATCCCGACCCAGACCGCATTCAGCCAGAGCACCCGCTGGGACAGCGTGGATGACGACCGTGCAAACGGCTGTATCCGTAGCGTCGAGCATGCCTATTCCCAGGAGGGAGGCCTGGCCGTGCTCTACGGCAATATCGCCGTCGATGGCTGCGTGGTGAAAACTGCCGGGGTGGACGAGTCCATCCATGTGTTCGAAGGCCGCGCGAAGATCTTCGAAAGCCAGGACAGCGCCGTGCGCGGCATCCTCGCCGACGAAGTGCAGGCCGGCGATATCGTCATCATCCGTTACGAAGGTCCGAAAGGCGGCCCGGGCATGCAGGAAATGCTCTATCCGACCAGCTACCTGAAATCCAAGGGCCTGGGCAAAGCCTGCGCCCTGCTCACCGACGGCCGCTTCTCCGGCGGCACCAGCGGCCTGTCCATCGGCCACGCCTCGCCGGAAGCCGCCGCGGGCGGCGCCATTGGCCTGGTCAAGGACGGCGACAAGGTGCTGATCGATATCCCCAACCGTTCGATCAACCTGCTGGTCAGCGATGAGGAACTGGCCGCGCGCCGCGTGGAACAGGACAAGAAAGGCTGGAAGCCGGTGGAAGCGCGCCCCCGTAAAGTGACCACGGCGCTCAAGGCCTACGCACTGCTCGCCACCAGCGCCGACAAGGGCGCGGTACGCGACAAGGCGATGCTGGACGGCTAAGTCACTTCAGCAACCGTAAAAACCCGGCCTGGCGCCGGGTTTTTTCTGCCTTCAACTTACCCCCATATAACGCCCCGCCCGGTGGTTGATCGCCAACACCATGTTCAGCGCCACCGCGCCAAGGATCGACAGGGCCACCTTGTCCAGCGGCACGATCAGCACCGCGCCCAGCACGATCAGCACGTCGATGCCCATCTGTACCTTGCCGGCGCGCAGGTCGAAGCGGCTCTGCAGGTACAGGGCCAGGATATTCACCCCACCCAGGCTGGCCTTGTGGCGAAACAGCATAAGCAGCCCCAGGCCCATGGCGAAGCCGCCGAACAGCGCCGCATAGAGCGGGTTGAGATAAGCGAAGCTGATCCACTGCGGGGTCAATTCGGCCAGCAACGACACCAGTCCCACCGCGCAGAAGGTGCGCAGGGTAAAGGACAGCCCCATACGCCACAAGGCCAGGGCATAGAACGGCAGGTTGAGCACAAAGAACACCAGGCCGAAGGACCAGCCCAGCCAGTACTTGAGCAGAAAGGCCAGACCCACGGTGCCGCCGGTAAGCAGGCCGGCCTGGCTGTACAGGGTGATGCCCAGGGCCACCATGGCAGTGCCCAGCAGCATGGCCAGGGCATCTTCCCAGAGGGGATGACGGATAAAGAGCGCGGCGATGGCGTCGGCCTCGTCACGGGGGGTATCGGGTTTGCTCATGGCTAATCGGTCAGCGGGAATACAGCGGTAAAGGCTAGCGGAGCCAGGACGACCCCGCCTTAACCCCGGTCAATACAGACGCGGGTTACTTGCGGTCCCAGACCTCGAACACATAACCCGGGGTTTCCAGACCCTGGGGATGCTCGATGGCCGAGGACAGGTGCCAGTCGGCCTCGGCAAAGGCTGGGAACCAGGCATCGCCCTGGGGCTCCAGGCCGACCCGGGTCAGGTACAGACGCTCGGCCCGGGGCAGGGCCAGTTCGTACAGCTGGGCGCCACCGATCAGCATCAGCTCCTCGGCGTCTTCCTCCCGAGCCCAGGCTTCGGCGCGGACAAGGGCCGCGTCCAGGCTGGGGAATACCTCGGCGCCCTGCAGCTGCAGGCCGGGCTGACGGCTGACCACCAGGTTGAGGCGCCCGGGCAGGGGTCGACCGAGGGAGTCCCAGGTCTTGCGCCCCATGATGATCGGCTTGCCCAGGGTCAGTGCCTTGAAGTGCTTGAGATCCGCCGGCAGGTGCCAGGGCAGTTGGTTATCGCGGCCAATCACACGGTTCTGCGCGAGGGCGGCGATCAGGCTGAGGGGCAGGGAGGTTTTCATGCCGGCGAGCATACCCAGTCGGCGCCGCGGATTGAAGCCCGTCCTGCGATGGGTGCGCTCAGGGCTGCTTGCACACCACCCGGTTGCGCCCCTGTTCCTTGGCCAGATACAGGGCCACATCGGCCAGGCGCAGGGCATCCTCCAGGCTCTGGTGGGGCTGTGGGTGCAGGTAGGCCACGCCGATGCTCAGGGTCACCCAGGGCGCCGCATCGGACAGTGCATGGGCCAGTTTCAACCCCTCCACGGTCTGGCGCAGGCGCTCCAGCAGGCTGGTCAGCTGCGCTTCCTCAAGATCGAACCAGCAGCCGACAAACTCCTCGCCGCCGTAGCGGGCGGTGCAGTCCAGCGGTCGCCGGGCATGCTCGCCGATCACCCGCGCCACCTGGCGCAGGGCCTCGTCGCCGGCGGCATGGCCATAGTGATCGTTGTAGCGTTTGAAGAAGTCCACATCCATCATCACCAGCGCCATGGGCCGCTGCTCGCGCTGGGCCTGCCGCCAGCACAGCTCGGCGCGCTCGGTAAAGGCGCGGCGGTTGAGCAGCCCGGTGAGAAAGTCCTTTTCCGCCAGGTCCTGCAGCAGGCCGTGGGCCAGGAAGTTCTGCCGGGTGGCGTACTCCAGGAAGTAGCAGCCTACCGAGCCGATCACATTGGCCAGGGCCAGGAATAGTGCATTGCTGACCAGTAGCTCGCCGCTCAGGCCGCTGGCCAGCTCCACCGCCACATAGGCGACAAAGGTCAGCCAGCCACAGGCCACCGCCGTCATGCAGCGCAGGCCAGTGAGGAAGTAGAAGAACACCGTGACCAGAATGATGCCCTCGTAGGGCAGCGGGAAGGCGTGATGACGGGCCAGGCCGATCACCCCGGCCACGGCCAGGCCGCACAGCAGGGCGACGGTGCCGCCAATCAGCTGCAGATGATCGCGCCATTCGCGCTTGTAGGTGGCCAGCCAGGCCAGCACCAGCAGCGGCTGGATCAGGCCCAGGCGCAAAGCGAGAATCTGCCCACGCAGCGGGTCTGGCAGCTGCACCGCGTCCAGGGCCACGAACAACAGCGCCAGCAACATGGCCACCAGCAACGCCCAGCGCATGCGCAACAGAAAGACACCGGTGTGGTAGCGCTGGTAGGCCTGCTCCAGTTCATCGGCAAAGGTCAGGCTGCGAAAGCCCTCGCGGTGCTGACGCAGGTAAGGCGAGTCCTGATTGACCCATTCCAGGTGCGGTAACTTCAAGGGGCAGCTCACTTTCTTATGGGTTTACAGCGCCGGAACCAGAATCAGGCAGAAAATCTCCGGCTTGCTTGCAGACTAGACGGCTTGGCGCCGCTCGTACACTGCGGCCATGGTTTATGCTCTGGCCTTGACCAACCCCTGGAACACCGTGTGAAGCCAAGCCCAACCGCCCCCCACGACCCGCTGCAACGCCTATGGCTGTGCGAAGCCCTGCGCCTGCGCGAAGAGCATGCCGGCCCCCTGGAAGATGGCGAAGCCAACCGCCAGGCCCTGGCCGCCACCACCGATCTGCCCGGGCGGATCGAGGCCCGCGCCCTGTGGCTGGCGGCCCGCGATGGGCAACTGCAGGCCCAGCAGCACTGGCTGCAGGGTGCGCGCCTAGCCATCCTGCTGCTGGGGCTGCTGGCCCTGCTCAGCGGCGTGGGCCTGGCCTGGGCGGCCCTGGGTGATGGCCAGCGCCCGGTCAATCTGTTCTGGGCCCTGGGCAGCCTGCTCTGCCTTAATCTGCTGATGCTGCTGGGCTGGCTGATCAGCCTGGGCCTGGGCAACCGCCATAACGCCGCCCTGGGCCGCCTGTGGCTGTGGCTTAGCGAGAAACTGGCGCGCGATGCCCGCGCCGCCCAGCTGGGCCCGGCGCTGCTGCTGTTGCTGCAGCGCCAGGGCCTCAACCGCTGGTTGCTCGGCCTGCTCGGCCATGGCCTGTGGCTGCTGGCCCTGCTGGTCGCGCTGCTGGCCTGCCTGGCGCTGCTGAGCACCCGACGCTATGGCTTTGTCTGGGAAACCACATTGCTCGGCAGCCAGAGCTTTATCGCCCTGACCCAGGGCCTGGGCGCCCTGCCCGCCCTGCTTGGCTTCCCTCTGCCGGACAGCGAGCTGATCCGCGCCAGCGGCGAGGCACCCCTGGCCGGTGAAGGCCCCCGGCAGCTCTGGGCCACCTGGCTGCTGGGGGTGCTGCTGGTCTATGGCATCCTGCCGCGCCTGGGCCTGATGCTGCTCTGCCTGTGGCGCTGGCAGCGCGGCCGCCGGCGCCTGCAGCTGGACCTGAGCCTGCCCGGTTACGCCCTGCTGGCCGAGCGCCTGCAACCAGGCAGTGAACGCCTGGGCGTGTGCGACCTGGCCCCCGCCCAGCTGCACCAACCCCAGGCCGGCAGCAGCGCGCTAGCGACCCAGGGTGCCCTGCTGCTGGCCATCGAACTGGACCCGCAACGCCCCTGGCCACCGCCCCTGCCGGCCGGGGTAGAGTATGCCGGCATCCTCGACAGCCGCGAACAGCGCCGCCAACTGCTCGACCAACTGGCACGCTACCCGGCCGAGCGCCTGCTGATCGCCTGCGACCCCGGACGTTCGCCGGACCGCGGCACCCTGGTACTGCTCGGCGAACTGGCCCGCAGCGCCGCCCACACCCGCGTCTGGCTGCTGCCGCCGCAGCCGGGGCAAAGCCTGGACAGCGAACGCCTGGCCGACTGGCACCAGGCTCTAGACAAACTGCGGCTCAGCTACAGCGACAGCGCGTCATTTAGCTGGCTGGAGCATGGTCATGACTAAAGCGCTAAAGGCCAACACGAACGCCCCCTCTCCCATTTATGGGAGAGGGTTGGGGAGAGGGCATAGAACATGAGTACGCCGCTAAGACTCGCCGTGGTCGGCCATACCAATGTGGGCAAAACCTCCCTGCTGCGCACCCTGACCCGTGATGTGGGCTTTGGCGAGGTCTCGCCCCGGGCCAGCACCACCCGCCATGTCGAAGGCGCGCGCCTGTCGGTGGCGGGTCAGGCGCTGCTGGAACTGTACGACACCCCCGGCCTGGAAGATGCCATCGCCCTGCTCGACTACCTGGAACGCCTCGACCGTCCCGGCGAACGCCTGGATGGTCCGGCGCGGCTGGGCCGTTTTCTCGATGGCAGTGAAGCACGGCAGCGCTTCGAGCAGGAGGCCAAGGTGCTGCGTCAGCTGCTGGCCTCGGATGCCGGCCTGTATGTGATCGACGCCCGCGAACCGGTGCTGGCCAAGTACCGCGACGAGCTGGCGGTGCTGGCCATGGCTGGCAAGCCGCTGCTACCGGTGCTCAACTTCGTCGCCAGCCACGGCCACCGCGAAGATGAGTGGCGCACAGCCCTGGCCCGCCTGGGCCTGCACGCCCTGGTCGGTTTCGACAGCGTGGCGCCGCCCCTGGATGGCGAACAACGCCTGTACGAGAGCCTGGCCCTGCTACTGGAGAAGGCCCGCCCGCAGCTGCAGCGCCTGATCGAACACCACGAGCAGCAGCGCCAGGCCCGGCATCAGGCCGGTACCCGGCTGATCGCCGAGCTGCTGCTGGACGCCGCCGCCTGTCGTCAGGGCGTGGCCAGCCAGGCGCAAGCGGCGGCCATCGAACAACTGCGCCAGCGCATTCGCCAGCGCGAGCAGCGCTGCGTCGAGGCGCTGTTGCGCCTGTATGCCTTCCGCGCCGAGGACGCCCAGGCCAGCGACCTGCCGTTGCTGGACGGGCGCTGGGGCGATGACCTATTCAACCCGGAAACCCTCAAGCAGGTCGGCGTAAAGGTTGGCGGCGGCATGGCGGCCGGCGCCGCCACCGGGGTCGGCATCGATCTGCTGGTGGGCGGTATTACCCTGGGCGCGGCGGCAGCCCTGGGCGCCCTGGTCGGTGGCAGCGCCCAGACCCTGCGCAACTATGGCGCGCGGCTCAAAGGAAAACTCAAGGGCCAGCGCGAGCTGACCCTGGACGATGCCGTGCTGCGCCTGCTGGCCCTGCGTCAGCGCCAGCTACTGCGGGCCCTGGACACCCGTGGCCATGCCGCACAGCAGCGTATCGAAGTGAAGCTGCCCGAGGACGACAGCTGGCGCCAGGGCAAGCTACCCGAAGCCCTGAGCAAAGCCCGCGCCCATCCCGAATGGTCGTCCCTGAATCCTGGGGCCGAGCTGGAGCAGGTCCAGCGCCAGCGGCAGGTCGAGGCGCTTAGCGCCGAATTGGCAGAAGCCTAGCCCGCAGGCTGAAGGTCGAAGCCTGCATTTAGCCAGGCCTCAAGCAAACACTCGTGTACACCCCAGCCATAGTCATGGCTGGCCTCCAACAGCGGCCGAAGACGCGCCAAATAATCCACCTGAGTGGATTCGGGCAGGACACGTATATAGCCAAGGGTCTGACTGAATACGCTTTCCAGCGCCAGATAATAGGCCTCGTCATCGACACCGCAGGAACCCAAAAAGGCCCGCACCTGCTCGCAGTAAAAAACGCACAGCTCGGCTATGCCCTGGCTGTCGCCGCAAGCCTTGCGGTAATCGCTGAGTACTTTCTTGGCCTTGCTGATGGAGAAATCCTGCCCCCGCTCCAGGGCCGGAAATAGCCAGCGTTGCAGTTCAACCTTGTAGGGTTGCAGCGGGTCCTCACCCAGGGAAAAGCGCGCCTGAAGAAAACGCCGATTGCTCACACTGGCATCGTGCAGATCCTTGAGCAGGGCCAATAGACACTCCCGCTCAAAGCCCGCCAACTGCGTTTTAATTTCGCGCCAGCCTGGCGCCTTGTGCTTAGTCGCCACCTTTTAGCCCCTGTAAAAACCAGGCCTCCTGCTCCAGCGCCCGGCCCTGCTCGGCCATGGCCTGGCACAGTTGCAGCACCTGGGGTTCCGGGTCGAGGGTCTGCAAACGTACAAGTGCCTCGTCATAGTGTTTGCGCGTATCCCGCCATAGCCCGGCGCTGCCATAGCGCCCCAGCAGTTGCCGCCAGTTATCAGCCAACCAAAAGGTTGCAGTGCTCCCCAGGCGCTGGCGCAGCCGGGCATAGTTAAGCAGCCCCACACCGTCGCAGTCGGCGCAGAGCAGCACCTGCGGCGCTCGCGGCCTGGCCGCCAGCCAGTCGAGCAGGCACCCATGCAGTTGCCCGGCGTAGTAATGTAGCGAGCCTGACGCCCTATCCGGCAGCCAGCGCAGATCATCGAACAGCGCCTGGTTTTCCACCAGCCACAGCGGCTGCTGGCTGTGCCAGTGGTCCTCGCGCTGGATGGCCAGGGCGGCCACGCCGGTGGCGGCCTGCAGCTGGCCGAGGCTGACCGGCGCCTGCGCGCCACACCGCCAAAAGGCCTGAGTGTCCAGGGCTTTGAGCAGCAGATAGTGCTGGCCATGACCGTGCTCGCCGGTTTTGCTGCCGCGCAGACGGGCCAGATTGTCGGCCCGGGCCGGCAGGTCCACCGGCAAGGCTTCACGCCAATGCGGCCGCAGTTGCTGCAGATGCGACTCCAGCAGGCCCCGCTGCAGCACCCGATAGACGCTACCGCGGCCCTGACTGAGCAGACGCAGGGCCGCGGTGCGTCGGGCCAGTTCGTCCAGGGCCTGGCGCTGGGCCGCACTGAACTGGCTGGCCGGCACATCGCCATCGGCCAGCAGCAGACGCTGCAGGGCCGCCCCCAGGGCGCGACTCATGCCACGCCCTCGCCCGCCCGTAGTTCATCGAGGGGTTCGAGGATCTGCCAGTTGCGCCGGCTGATCTGGTTGCGCCCGTTGTGCTGGGTGATCGGCACACAGTAGCGCGCCGTGGTCAGGGGGGCAGGCGAGGCGAAGATCAGGGCGAAGCCGAACTCACTGGCGGTGTCGATCAGGCTCTTCTGGTTGCGCTCGTCCAGGGCCAGAGCCTCGTCCAGGTAACACAGTGCACGGATGTCATGGCGCTTGTCCTGCATCAGATGCAGCAGCGCCAGGCCGGTCACCAGCTTGGCCATCAGTACGGTGCCGTTGGAGGCGGCGCTGTCGATATCGGCGAAGGCTTCGGGTTCATGTCCGGCCTTGCCGACCATAAACTGCAGGCGGAACAGGTGCTCGACCCGCAAGCAGCCGCGGGCCTCGCCTTCGCGGATCAGCAGACCCTTGGCCCGGTTGAGGCTGTCGTCGTCGAGCACGCTGGCGTGGTTGAACAGCTCGAAGGTGTCGCCGCTACTGACCTGCTCGGCAGTGCCGATCAGCAGCTCGATGGCCGCCACCAGCTCCTCCTGGTCCTCCGGCTGGATCCTGAACACGGCCAGATCCGACAGCTGGCGGCGGCTGATCAGACGGTTGAATTCGCGCATCTTGGCCTTGAAGCTGTGCAGGCCGTCGCGCAGTTCACGCAGGCAGGCGGTGACGTTGACCACCGCCGTGCGCGCCTTGCGCTCCAGGGCCTGCTGCTCCTGGGGCAGTTGCCGGGCGAACTCGATAATGCGGCGGATCTCAGTTTCCGGGCTGTCGGCGAACTGATACTTGGTCAGGCCGCCGGCATGCAGCTCGGCGCGCAGAGTACGCAGGCTGTCCTCCAGGCGCAGCAGGCGCAGGCAATCGCTCTGGTATTGCTGCAGCGCCTGGGCAAGCTGCTGCAAAGGCAGCTCGGCACTGCCCAGCCAGGGCAACTGGGGCAGTTCGGCCAGATAGCCGAACAGCGGATCATCGTCGCCACGCCGCTCGCGGCGCTGGCTGATATCGCGGTGCTGCTCCTGCAACTGCTCCAGGCTACGCTCCAGCTGGCGCTGCTGTTCACGCAGGCGGCGCTCCGCGGCCTGGGCGCCGGCCAGGCGCTCGCTCAGATCGGCCAGTTCGGCCTGGCAGGCACTGAGCGCAGCCTGTCGCGCCGCCTGGCCGTCACGCAGTGTGACGAGGCGATCGAAGTCTTCAAGCTCCCGCTGCAGCTGGCGGCACTCATGCTCCAACCGTTCCTTGTGCGCCCGGGCCTGCTCCAAAGCCTCGGCCACCCGAATCTGCTCATCCAGCTGTGCCAGACGCGGGGCCAGTTCGTCCAGCTCCTGCTGCAACTCGCCGGCACTGCGCTGGCTGTATTGCGCCGTGAGGCTGTCCAGTTGCAGGTCGAGGCCCGGCAGCTGCAAGCGCTGCGGCGTCTGCAGCCAGTCGGCCAGAGCCATACGCAAGGCATCGGGCTGCAAACTGAAAGCATTCTGGTCGAGGGTCAGCAACTCGGCGCTGCACAGGCGATTGAGGGCCTCCAACTGTTCGCTTGCCAGCACCTGCTGCAGGGCCTGGTAGAAATTGCCGGCCAGGCTGCCAAGCTCGCGCTGCAGACGCTGTACCTGCTGCTCCAGGTTCCTGCGCTCGCGGCGGATCTGCTCCGCACTGCGCCCCTGAGCCTGCTGCACCAGGGCCACCAGGGCTTCAAAGGCCTGCTGCGTAGCCTGCAGATTACGCTCCAGCAGGGCGCGCTCGGGGACCAGGGCAAAACGCTGCGCCAGTTCGTCCTGCAGGCGTTGCTCGCTGCCCAGGCTCTGCTCTTGCTGCTGCAACTGGGTCTGGGCCCGCGCCCAGTTCAGCTGATCGCCACGCAGTTGCTCCTCGGCCTGCTCCAGGGCCTGGCACTGGCTACGCAAACTGGCGTCTTGCTGTCCATAGTGGGCCTGCCAGTCGAGCAGGGCCTGATCGATCAGCGGGCGGTAGAAGCACAGTTTGCCGCGCAGCTGCAGGCGTTCTTGCTGCAGGCGCTCCAGCTGGGCGATGCGTTCGACCTGATGCAGCGCCGCCAGATACTGCTCGCGCTCGGCATTGACCTCGGCGAAAGCCTTGTCCCACTCCTGTTTGAAGTCGATGCTGGCGTCCGGCAGGTCGCGGCGGAAGATATGCAGCAGATGCTCCTTGACCTCTCGCGAGGTCAGGCGGTCGAGGCGCAGCATGCGCGTCAGCACCCGCTGAAAGGCCTCGGCCTGGCTGGCATGCTCCAGGCGAAACACCGTGAAGTCGTCATAGCCCAGACCGCCGCGGCGCTTGCCGCCATAGAGCATGGCGGCGAACTCGCTGGGCGAGTAGCGCAGCGCCTGACGTCCGCGCTCGGCCAGGTGGGCGAGCAACTGCGGCTGGGCGACCAGGGCGCCGTCGGCCAGGCGATAGTCTTCCACATCCAGCGGGCCGCGGTAGGCGAAGTATTCGTAGTCGTGGCTGACGCCCTTGCCGACACAGCCCAGCACCACGCTGCCGGCTTCCGGCAGCAGCACCTCCAGCAGGATATAGGCGCTGTTGTCGGGGAAATAGAAACGCTTGCTGCGCTCCAGATCATGGGCACCGAAGTCCATACGCCGCTTGTCGACGATCAGCAGAAACTGCAGTGCATTGATCAGGCTGGTCTTGCCGGTGTTGTTCGGCGCCACCAGGGATACCGCCGCATCCAGCGGCAATTCGGCACGCTGGTAGCCGGCGCAGTTGAGCAGCACCAGACGCTGGAAACCACACTGGATCATGCCGGTTCCTCATTCTCGTCCAGGTCAGGGGAGCCGCCATCCAGGCTCACGCGCGGATCGAGCTGGGCGGCCAACGCCTCGAACTGCTCCAGATAGCGCCAGACGGCTGGCAGCAGGCGCCAGGCAGCATTGTCCTGCTCGGTAAAACCGTAATACACCGAACGCTCCAGCAGAGCCTGCACATCATCCTCCCCCAGGCCCTCGGCCCGCAGCAGCTCACGGTTGCCCTCATGCAGAGCGGCCAGCCACTCACGATCCAGGCGCCAGGAGGAAAAGCCGCCCAGGGGAGCGCCCTGATCGGCCCGGGCCTCGAAGATCAGCATAAACAGCAGGGCAAACTGACGGCTGGTGCGGTTGATGGTGCTGCTGGCCTCGTCGAAGTGGAACCAGGCAAAGCCGCGCTCGTCCAGGCGTAACTGATAACCCAGCTGGGAAAATAGCGCCTGATAGAGATCGCGCTCCTGCTCCAGCTCACGCCATAGCGCGGGGTCGCTGACCCGGTTCAGGTGGCGGCCGGCATTGAACCAGGCAAACAGCTCGGCCAGGTGTTTGAGCCGGGGCAGCGCCGGCGACAATGCTTCAGTCATGTTGGCGAAGTCCGTGGGCGTAATGGTGCACGCGCAGGTGCTTGAGATCGGTGCTGCCCTGCTCGTCGGCCTGCTCGCAGCGCCAGCGCGGCTCGGCAATCAGCTGGTGATACAGGCGCAACAGGGTGGCGTCGGCGCACTGGCCATAGTGCTCATGCAGCCAGGCGAGCAGACTGGGCACCGGCAGGCTGGCATGCAGACGGGCGTGCAATTCGTTCAGGTCAAGGCGCTCCAGTTCAGCATCGGCCAGGGCCGGCGCCTCGTCGGGAAATGTCTGGCGGGCCGGCTGGTAGTCCCGCGCCTGGGCCATGATCTCGCGCAACTGATCACCAATCTGCACCCGTCGCGGGCGCTCGGCGCGCCACAGGGGCAACTCGGCACCGCGCAAGGCGTGGCTTAACCCGCGCTTACGCACCCGCCCCAGCAGCAGACTGATAGCGGACGACAGGCTGTTGTGCTGGCGCAGTTCCTCACGCAACGGCAACAGGGTGTCGCTGCACTGGATAAGCACCTCGCGGCCCAGGCGCCGCAGCTCCTTGGCCTGAAAGGCCACCTGACGCATGGCCTGGCGCTGGGTGTAGAGGCTGCCCTGCACCGACAGGCGTTCGACGCACAGGTCCAGCGCCTGCTCAGCTTCCTCCAGATGACGATAGAAGGTGCCGTCGGCGCCGCTGTCCATCATCGCCGCCATGGGTTCGACATAGTCGTCGTAGGCCTGCAGCACTTCGCGGTAACGGCGCTCGGCGGGCATCTGACTGTCGGCGGCCTTTGCATGCTCGGCCAGTTCGAGGATGGCATGGCGATCCTGATCCAGTTGCTGGGCGATCTGCCGGAACAACTCACTCAACTGGCCCGCCGCCCGCCGCAACAAATCCGTATCCGCCCCCTGCAGCCCTTCCAGCAAGCGGGCGCTAGCCTCGCGAATGGCCTGCACCCGCGCCTGCAGCACGGCGGACAAACCAAGCTCGTGCTCGCGGGTCAAACCGCGAACAAACTCCAGTACCAGCGGATTGACCTGCAAGGCCTCACCCCGGGGCAGGGCCTGGAGGATGTCGGCATTGACCAGGGCGCGCAGCTGGGCCTCGCGCTCCTCGGCAGACTTCTGCGGCGCCATGCGAGCCTGCAGATCGAGCAGCTCACGCGGCTCGAAGGCTGGCTGCTGGCGGCTGAATTGCACCAGCCACTCCACCAGTTCCCAGTGCTGATGGAGGTTGAAAACCAGGCTGCGCGGATTGGCCATGACTCAGACCGGCTTGGCGCCCATCAGCCCCATGATCACCAGCAGCAGCAACAGGATCAGCCCGGCGTAGGCCGCACACAGGCCCAGCAGACGCTTGGGCGCTGGAGCACCGTTGAGGGCCTGCCAGGCACCGAGGCGCCCGGCCAACAGCAGGCCGACCAGCATCAGCAGGACAAACAACAGGCTACTGGCCAGCAGCCAGGTATGGCTCAGGGGCCAGCCGACCATATCCACCAGCACCCAGCCACTCACCGGCAGGCTCAGGACCAGCAGGCCGAGCACCGGCAGGCTGATCTGGCGGGTGCGCTTAAGCTTGCGCTGCAGCACGGCGACATCACCGCTGCGCTGGGCCTTCCACAGCATAAAGACATGGGCGGCCACGCCGAGCAACAGCAGCAGCCCGGGCGCGCTATGGAGGATTTTCAACAGCAGGTAGTGTTCCACGACAAACTCCTAATCAACCGAGAAACAGGGTATAGGCCGGGTTGTCCGACTCGTCCCAGTAGGGGTAGCCGATGGCGTCCAGCGCCGCCGGGATCAACTGACGCTCCTCATGGGGCACCTGCAGCGCGGCCAGGACGCGGCCGTCGGCGGCGCCATGGTTGCGGTAGTGGAACATGGAGATATTCCAGCGGCCGCCGAGCTTCTGCAGGAAGTTGAACAGCGC